>Ga0302320_10000205_pt1 | contig 133613 bp, 98 predicted proteins | sample Bog_T0_3_FD_202130 | JGI IMG/M metagenome (GOLD analysis project Ga0302320, IMG submission 202130) | Peat permafrost microbial communities from Stordalen Mire near Abisko, Sweden - Bog_T0_3 | ecosystem: Environmental > Terrestrial > Soil > Wetlands > Peat | place: Sweden: Abisko, Stordalen... | reverse complement strand
GATGAAGCCGATTCCCACATTCCCACCGCCACGACGATGACGAGGATGAATTAAATATCCTCAAAACCCGGCCGGTTAAGAGATACGCATTCTGAGGGCAAGGTCAGTCGCAGGCACCGCATCTGCGGGCAAATCCTTCGAGTTTGGGCCGAACACCAGTCCCACGACCTGACTGTTTGCGCGGCGTTTGGTTTCCCTCATGGCCCGTCCGTAGACATTCATCGTCGTCTGGATCGAGGCGTGACGCATCAGTTCCTGCTGCACCTTCATTGGAGTACCCGTCTCATCGAGCCAGGAGCGATAGCTGTGGGGAAAAGTGTGCCACCCAATATCCTCCCCAAGCCCGGCGAGCTTCGCAGCCCGTTTGATTTGCGGCTTCTGTAAGCTCTCCAGGTGGTACGGCCTCCCTGTGACTGGATTGCCAAAAAGCCAATCCTCGTCTCTTGGGAAGACCGAAACGGAGCGCCATTGCAACAGCACCTCCGCCAGACGAGCATCGAGCGGAACATCGTCTCTGGAATATTCCGTCTTCACGTCGTCCACCCTTCCGCCCACCACGTTCCTCTGGACTAAAACCGAACGAGCTTCGAAATTGAAATCGCCCCATTGCAATCCCGGAATCTCGCTGACGCGGAGGCCCAGGCACTGCGCGACCAAAACCATCGTTCGGTACGGTTCGCCCAAATGCTTGAGCAGTTCAAAGAACTCATCCACGTCAAGGACCCGTGGCCGCTTGAGCCGCTTGCTTCCATTCTTCACGCGCACCAGGGAGACGGGGTTCTTGCCGAGTTCGACAATGCCCCACCGCTCCGCACACTTGAAGACCAGGTGCATGATTCCCCGCACATGAGTCTTTGACTTTGGGGCCAGCGGCAAATCACGCAACCACTGTTCCATCGCCATCGGCTTCAGCTTATCCACGGGGTGCTCTCCCCAACGTGGACGGATGTGGACTCGGATCTTTGACAGGTGCGATTTCCGAGTCGAGTAACGCTCCGAGAGTTCCTGCTCGATATAGCGGTCGAGCCAGGCTCCAAAAAACGCCGCCTCCACTTCCGCGCGTGGAGATTCTTCGTTCATTCGAAGAAGAAGGGCTTGCGTGGCTTTCCGTGCTTGGGTCTCCGTTGTGAGCACTCTGCGATCACCAAGGATCACGCTCTGCCGTTTACGCTTTCCCTGAGAATCCGTCTCGTAATAACGGAACTCCCACACGTCCGGTTCGCGTTCGCGCTTCCTCAACCGCAGACTTCCATATTGATACCGTGTCCGAACTAACAAGGATGTTCTCCTCTCTGGTTACGGGCACGAGTGGCTGTTTACAGCCCACTACGCTCGGTTCTTGCTTGAACGTGCAATCGAGACTGATTGCGACCCAGCCGACCGAATGGCTCCGTTTAGAGAGGCTCGCAGATTGCTAAGGCCTCAGTTCAACGAAGAATGGCGTCATTATCCGTACCGAGTGGCCACGAACTATTTCGATTTCCTATCACGGTTTTCCGTGCAATTAAGCGTTGCCGAAAAGCAAGAGATAAGAGGTGCGGCGGAAGAAATCCTTGAACGAATTGCTCACCTTTCGGATGAAATGAAGTTTCACCGCTCAATTCGAGACTGCCAAGCCGCGCAACAAAAGATTCTGCGGATTACCTAGCTGCGGCTCATCGCGTGCCACTCAATTGTGGAAACACAGTTATCCACGGACGCACTGTTTGCGGAGCTGGACGTGGCAGCGCGGTTTCAATCTGACTGCCCTGTATCCGCACCAGATGAGGCGGTCCCCGTTGCGGACGTACACACAGCGGCATTCCTGTGGCTGCAACGGGAGGGCTTGGAGGCGGATGCGCGGCCACTCATGCGCGAGCTGCGTAAGCGGATGGGAAAGCGGTACGCATTCCGTAAGGTTGAGGGCAAGAGCGTCCGTGTGTTCACTGGCGTGCGGTTGCTCTTGAACTCACTCCCTGCCCGCTCTAACTCTGGCGTGACTGTCCGCGCTGCCTGAGCGCAAGCCTGAGCCGACACACAGGACACACGTGTTTTAACTTATCGGATTGACCCTTTAAGAAAACAACTAAGGGGTGTGACGGATAAGGCGAAATGCGTGTGTCAGATGTGTCGAATAATGCTTGCTAAAAATGACCCCTTGGGCCATACTATTGAGCACCGGGAGATTTGCTGTAACCGATTGATTCTAAAGTTGGTCGGGGAGAGAGGATTTGAACCTCCGACCCCCTGGTCCCGAACCAGGTGCTCTACCAGGCTGAGCCACTCCCCGAACATCGGTTGCTAGAGCGTATCCGAAGGGCGCGGCCTGTCGCGTTTGACCCCTGAATTGCGCTTCTCCGAGTGTAACAGAAACCTCGCCGCCCTCCCCGAGCGATCGGCGAATCCGGGGCCCGGCAGACTTTCAGCCCTGGCTATCGCACACCGAGCACACCGGGCAGAATTGAGCCCCCGGGTCGGTCTAAGGGAGCCCGTTGACCTTGTTCGCGCAGATTATCGCCCTGAGCAGGCGGCTCCCGGCGCGCAGCTTTAAAGTTTTGCTCGTCTCTACTTTCAACTCACCGTCAGCAACTCCTCGAAGAAGCCGCCGATCCGATGTGCGCGGTCGACGAAATGGATCTCGAGAATCCAATGGCGCCTCCGGCCTTTCTCGTCGAGGGATCGCATAGACAGATGACTCTCAGGGTGAACATAGAGCGTGACTTTATCGCCTTCGATCTTCTCGTGCGGAAACTGCCCGATCAGGTGGCCGGCTATCCGGCCACCAAATTCCCAGCCAAATTTGTGCGCTAACGAGACAGCAAAAGCATAGAGCTGGCTCGCCGTAATATCGGCGGTCTGGCGGAAGTGTCGCTTCCCCTCCGCAAACGCGAGGCCGACGTCATTCCGCAATTTGATTTTCAGAGGGTCGGAGCCGATGACGAATGTCCGCCCGAAATCGGCCTCCCAGTCCTCGAAGACGGGCCCCAGGTCGAGAAACAGGATGTCATCGTCGCCGATGGTCAAGTCGGGTGGATTCTCCGCATACGGCGCCAGCGTGTTGCTGCCTGCGCGCACGATACGCTTGTGCCAGTATGTCGTGATGCCGTACATCTCTTTGGCCAGTCTGTAGATATCCTCATTCAGCTGGCTTTCGCTGACACCGGACCGGATCAGGCTGCGCGCCTCAACTTCGCGGAACAGCGTCTCCGCCTTGTGCTGGGCGATACGAAGTTCTGTAACTCGTTGCTCCTCGAAGGCGTCTACAGGAAGGGCGGCTTCTGACAAGGGTTCTGCACCTCACCCTATTTACAGTTGTCCGCGGGGGATTGAAGCGAATATGAGAATCGGTGTGAAGAAGCCGGGGCGAATGTTGCGCGCGCTGGCGCTGGTTGCCGCCGCCGGCTGGAGCGCCATGGGCGGCCAAACCGCGGCCAGCGCCCAGGAGCCGCCCAGCATCGTCGGGAGTTTTCCGCTGCACGGTCTATCGGGCGCGACAGGATGGATCAACTCCAAGCCTCTGACCGCCAGGGACCTCAAGGGCAAGGTGGTCCTTGTCGACTTCTGGACCTACTCATGCATCAACTGCCTGCGTTCACTGCCTTACATTGAAGCGTGGTCGCAGAAATATAAGGATAGCGGCCTGGTGGTGATCGGCGTGCACACGCCCGAATTCGATTTCGAGAAGCAGTCGCCAAACGTGCAGAAGGCGGTTCAGAAGTTTGGCATCACCTATCCCATAGCGCTCGACAGCGACCATGCGGTCTGGGATGCGTTTCACAACGAGTACTGGCCGGCCCACTACTTTATCGATGCCAGGGGCAAGGTGCGCTTCGCGCATTTCGGCGAGGGAAATTACGATCAGTCTGAGCGCTGGATTCAGCAACTGCTGCAGGAAGGGGCAGGAAAGCCGATGGGCGCTGGCGCCGTCAGCGTTCACGCACAAGGAGTGGAAGCGGCGGCAGATACGAATGAAGTGCATTCGCCGGAGACATACATCGGCTATGCGCGCGCCGAACACTTTGCATCGCCCGGGGGCATCAAACAGGACGCGGAGAAGGCCTACACCGCGCCGGCCCAACTAGCCCTTAATCAGTGGGGGCTCTCAGGTAAATGGGTCGACCACGAACAGATTGCTGTGCTCAAGGCAGTCGGAGGGAAGATCGTCTTTCACTTTCATGCCCGCGACCTGCATCTTGTGCTGGGCCCCACGGCCGATGGGAAGCCGGTCAGATATCGAGTGACAATCGACGGCCACGCGCCGGGAGACAATCACGGAGTGGACACGGACGCCGACGGCAGTGGCATCGTGACGGATCATCGTTTGTACCAACTGGTCAGGCAAAAGGGCGCTGTAACAGACCACGTTTTCGCAATTGAGTTTGAGGACCCGGGAGTTCAGGCTTTTTCTTTCACCTTTGGGTAAGTGAGTATGCGGGAGAGAATCATGATTCGAAAATGGGACAGCACCGCGGGTTGGATGAATCGTCGAAGCTTGATGAGCGGAGGCAGCGCCGCGGTTGCGGCAGTTGCCTTGAAACTTCAGTTCGGAGCTGACATGGCCGACGCAAAAGAGAAAGGCCCAAAGGAAGTGCAGATCGTGCACTTCTCCGACGCGGGACAGCGCGAAGAAACTGTGACGGTACCGTTGGTGGTCAAATCCGATGCGGAGTGGAAGCAGCAACTGCCGACCGCCTCGTTCGAAGTGACGCGGCATGCAGCCACGGAACGCCCCTTTTCCGGCGAGTATTGGAACAATCACGAAAAAGGTCTCTACCGGTGTATCTGCTGCGCCACGGCGCTGTTCAACTCCGACACCAAATTCGAGTCAGGCACAGGATGGCCCAGCTTCTGGCAGCCGATTGCGAAAGAAAATGTGCGCGAGGATGCCGATTTTTCGCTCGGGATGCAGCGCACCGAGGTCAAGTGCCGCCTGTGCGAGGCACACCTCGGTCACGTGTTCGATGATGGTCCCAAACCAACAGGACTCCGCTACTGCATGAATTCGCTGGCTTTTCGCTTCGTCAAGTTCGCGTGACCGCGATGATTGAGAATAAAGGAATGGCAGACCCTGCCTTCACCGACATCGCGGCAGAGATCCGGCGCTTCGCCGAAACAGCAAAGGATTTCAATTCGCTCCAGGAGTTTTCGGTCGAGCTGATCGCAACGCGGTTGCCTCACTACAACTGGGTTGGGTTCTACATGCTCGACCCAACTGACGTCGACATGCTTGTTCTTGGGCCGTTTCACGGCGCCCCCACAGAGCACGTCCGGATTCCGGTCACCGAGGGAATCTGCGGGGCAGCTGTAGCGCAGGGGCAAACGGTGATTGTCGAAGATGTTGCCGCTGACCCGCGCTATCTGGCCTGCTCGATTGAAACGAAGTCGGAGATCGTTGTTCCCATCCGGGCCAGCGGCAGGATCGTTGGCGAGATCGATATCGACAGCCACGCGCTCAACGCATTCGGCGCGCACGACCGTCTCTTCCTGGAGGAATGTGCAGAAATACTCGCGGAATATCTTCAGAAGTAAAGGCACATATCGTCGCCCCTGATTTGTTGCTCACGAACTTTCGTGCGCGGATGCTGCACTCGCAAAATAAAAGTGCGAATGGTTACGGCAGCCCGGATTGAAAGCGGCGTTGCAGGCCGGGCATTTGTATCCGCTGGCCATATATTGCTCGATGCTCATTTCATTTCCACAGGCGCCGCAGAGCACGGCAAGCTCAGTCCATTCGGATTGCGGCCAAACTTCGATCGGATGGTCTGCCAGCTCATCGTGGCAATCCTTGCAGGCATAGTAGATGCCGCAACACTTCATTTTGATCGCGACGATGTCGAGGTCGGTTCGATAGTGAGCGCATCGGGATTGCGCATCGAGATCGACTCCACGAACTTGTGGGCGCGAAATTGGCATCGATAAACAGACTACCGGAACTCAGCTGCGGACGCTCGTCGCCGCAGGAAATTGGCGACGGTTGCAAGCGCGATGCGAAAACCAGGATCTGTCATCTGGTTGCGAGGGCCGGCATGCGCAGCGTCACGCGGGTTCCGCGGCCTGGCTGACTCGCGATCTCCGCGCTGCCGTTGTGAAGAGTCATAATGCTCTGCACGATCGCCAGGCCCAGTCCCGTGCCGCCCGAGCTTTTCGAGCGCGATGGATCGACGCGGAAGAAGCGATCGAATACCCTGGGCAGCGCTTCGGCCGGAATGCCGCTACCCGTGTCGGAGACCTGGATGCGCATCTCCACGTTGTCACTCGAGGCAACCATGGTTACGGTTCCGCCCAGCGGAGTATGGACAATGGCGTTTGACACCAGGTTGCTCACCGCTCGCAGCATCAGTGCGCGATCCAGTTCCGCTTTGAGCGGCTCGGCGCCATCGCCCACGACAAGGGATATTCCTGCGTCGGTCGCGGAAGCTTCGTAGTAGTCGCGAACCGTGGTCAGCAAATCGCCGATGTTCACGCTTTCGCGATGCAACTCGGTCAGCGGGCTCTCCGCGCGAGCCAGAAACAGCAGATCGCCGATGAGCTCGGATAGCCGGACCGCTTCCTCCAAAGAAGACTCGAGCACATCGCGGTATTCGTCGACGGTCCGCGCCCGCGCCAGGGCGACTTCAGCTTCGCCGCGAATATTGTTGACCGGCGTCCGCAGATCGTGCGCAATGTCGGCCGAGAACCTCGAGATGCGCTCGAATGATTCTTCCAGCCGCTCGAGCATCTGATTGAACGTACCTGCCAGGGACGCAAGCTCCGACGGATAGCCCTCCGCCTCAATCCGTTCGCGCAGATTCGTGGACGTAATTCTTCGCGCGGTTGCGGCGATCTCTTCTACCGGCCGGATGCCGGTTCGCGCTATCCGGTAACCCACCAACGGGAAGAGCACCGACGACGCCAGAAGAATGCCCCAGAACCACATTCGATAGCGCGACAGCAGCTCCTCCTCCTGCGAAACGTCGATGGCAATTTGAACCGTGTCGTTGTGCGCCGGCGGCGTGCCGACGGCAAGCGCGGCGCTCGTGACACGGAACGGCCGCCCACGTCTGCCCGCCATCGTAATCGAATGTTCGGGTCGGCTCTGGGTTCGACTGACGAGTTCCGGCAAATCCAGCTGTTCAGCCATGCCGGGCGTAGTGAGTATCGGGGCGCCGTGCTCATCGACCAGGCGAATATAAAATTGCTGATAACGGCGCGCCGCCGATTCCAGTTCAATCTCTTCGCGCAGCGCATCCTCGTCGCCTGGCCGTTCCCGGAGCATGGTGCCCAGCACGTGCAGCTTGTCGGCGAGGAACAGCTCGGTGCTCTTGTCCAGTTCAGCGCGCAGCACCATATAGAGGCTTGCCGTGGCCAGCAGCACCAGCAACAAGCCCGCCGTTGAATATGCAGCCGTCAACCGGAATGCCAGGGTCTGGCGCAGACGCGGCGCGGCCGTTGCGCTACGGCTCGGCATCGAAGACATAGCCGGCGCCGCGTACCGTGTGAATCAGCTTTGCCTGGAAGGGATCGTCAACCTTGCTGCGCAACCTGCGCACGTTCACATCCACGACGTTCGTATCGCTGTCGAAGTTCATATCCCAGACCGACTCGGCAATCTGCGTGCGCGACAACACTTCGCCGGCGCGCCGGGCCAGCAGCGTCAGCAACAGGAACTCCTTCGAAGTAAGGTCGAGCTTCTGGCCGGCGCGCGTGGCGCGATGGCGCAGCAGATCGATCTCCAGGTCCCCTGTGCGCAGGGTCTCCTGCGGGCGCGGCGTTGAGCGGCGCAGCAGCGAGCGCACCCGGGCCAGCAGTTCGGAGAATGCGAACGGCTTCACCAGGTAATCGTCGGCTCCCAGTTCAAACCCGCGCACGCGCTCGTGCACCGCATCGCGGGCCGTAAGCATCAGGACCAGCGCCTTCTGCTCCGCCGCGCGCAGGCGCGTTAGCACCTGCCATCCTTCCATGCCGGGCAGCATGACATCCAAAACGATGAGGTCGAAATCAACTTCAACGGCCATGTGCAGGCCTTCCTGTCCGTCGATGGCAACGTCGACCACGTAGCCGGCTTCGCTCAGACCCTTCTTGAGGAACTTGGCGGTTTTCACTTCGTCTTCGATAATCAGGATCTTCATGTCCAACTCCGTTTTATCGCCTTCGCGGCCTTGAAGCGTTCGCCGGATACTCATTCGCCAGGTGTCACGATCCCATTCACCGGGCGGCGCGACTCTCAGAATTCAAGCCGCAGCGCAAACTGTATCTCGCGCGGCGTTCCCGATCCCACCGGGGTGATCGGCGACACGCTCGTGTTCACCGTATTCGTGATGCTGCCAAATCCCGTCCCACAGCCCACAGGAGCTGAACTTGAAACATTGCATGTGGCCAGCGGCTGGCCCAACTGCGGGTGATTGAAGACGTTGTAGAACTCCGCGCGGAATTCAAGCTGCGCGCGCTCTGTAAGGGCGAACGTCTTGCCGGCGCCCGTATCGATCTGCCAGGTGCCCGGTCCACGAACCAGGTCGCGTGGCGCGGTGCCGAATTGTCCGGCCGGAAATGCGAAGGCCGCCGGATTGATCCACTGGGCCGCCGTTCGGCCTCCCGGCGGAGTCAATGAAACGCCCCGTACCAGGTCGGGACGCTCCGTGCCGGAGGCCCCATCCGGCGAAATGTAGCTGCCGGGCAGCAGGACATTCACCGGGAATCCGGTCCGGGCCACGGCGTTCGTCGTGAGTTGCCAGTTGCCGGCAATGGCGCTGGCAATACCCCGCTGGTTCAGCATCGGCCGGCCAAGGCCGAAGGGAAGTTGATACACCGCATTGCCATTCACCACGTGGCGGGCGTCCCAGGCTCCGCTCGCCGTATCGCAGGCCATGCATAACGGATTCTGCGGACTCACTTCGTCGCCGTCGCCGCTGCCGTTGGAGCCGTTGTCGATCTCGTGCGACCACATGTAGTTGGCAGTCACCAGAAGGCCCCGCGTGAATGAACGCCGCATGGCAACAGACAAGCCGTTGTACGTGCTCATGCCGATGGAGCCGCGCCAGCCGATGGCGGGAGCAAAGGCCGTATACTGCGCAAACCCCGTGTCCGGGTCGATCAGATTCACAACGTTGGTTTCCAGCAGATGCACGCCGTGGCTTCCCAGGTAGGACACGGTGCCCACGAAATCGCCCGGTAGCTCCCGCTGCGCCGAGAAACTCCACTGCTCAACGTACGAGTCCTTGCGATCCCGCTGCTCGGCATTAGGCGAGATGGTTCCGGCGCCGAATCCGCAGTTGCCTGTCGTGGTGGAAACGATAGGGCCCGGGCAGTTGCCGGTTCCGGCATTTTCGGTTCCGGTGTAGGAAAGCGGGGACTTCGAGCTGCCTGTCGCCGAATAGGATGGTACCTCGTTCTTTGCGGGCAGGTTCTGATCGTCCAGTTGTCCGTCTTCGTGATAGATGCCGAATCCACCCCGGAATACCGCCTGGCCGCCCCTTCGCGGCGTCCAGGCGAAGGCTAGCCGGGGATCGACGTCGCCGTAGTTCTGCTGGCCAAAGCTGGCGCCCACGCCGCAGAATCCCTGCGCCCCGCAGGTACCGAAATCGAAAGGATTGGCTAATCCGTTCTCCTCACGGAAGACATCGAATATGGTGTAGCGCAGGCCCAGGTTCAGGGTGAGATTCTGCCGCATCCGGAACTCGTCCTGCGCGTAGGCGAAGTAGTCGTTTTTGCGCAGGTGGTTCACCGGCAACGCGCCGCTGAGGGTGGCTTTCTTCACCACATCGTCGGCCAAATTGACCACATTGGAAAAGGTGATCTTTCCGTGATCCCCATATTCCTGGTTCAATTGAATAGAACGGAACTCCCCTCCGGCTTTCAGCGTGTGCCGGCCGTGATTCCAGGTCAGATTGTCGACCCCCGAAAACGAGTTGCCCACGTAGACGCTGGTGTAATCGTAGTTTTCAGTGACAAATCCCGGCCCGGGCCCGCCCGAAATCGCAACCTGGTAGATGATGCCCGCGTCGCTGTTGTTGTACTGGTCGTTGGAGGAGCGGTTGAAGCCAGCCATGGTCTCGTTCACCAGGTGAGGACTGAAAATATGCAGCAGTTCGAGCTCGCCATTGACCGGCGCGGAGACCTTCTGCTGCAAGTCGGTCGCGGAAGCAGAGAGCGGCTGCGTATTGACCGACCGGTCAAAGTTGAAACGCATGAATGCGGTAGTCTTCGCAGTGAAGTGCTGATCGATCCGCATCATCGCCGAGCTTTCGTTGACCACTTGCGTGCAGTAGCAGGTGACCAGGTCATAGTCCGCGGCGTTGGGGTCATTGGGGTCGTTGGCTGAGGTCCAGGGAGTCACAATCGTCCTGGCGCCCGCTCCGGGGAATCCGTTCATGATTCCGTAGTCCGGCGAGGAACTCGGAACAGTGCCAACGAGCGCCGCGCTCGGCACGTCGCCACTCACGGGATAACCCCAGTTCTGCCGATAGGCTTCCGAAGCGAGGAAGAAGAATGTCTTGTCGCGCACAATGGGGCCGCCCACCGATCCGCCAAACTGATTCAGGCGAAGCGGCTGCTTCGGTTCCGGCTGCTGGCCTTCCCCGTTCGATGCCCAGATGAGCGAAGAGGCCCAGGTGGGCAGCGGCGCGTCAAAGAGATCGTTGCGCAGGTACTCGAAGAGGCGTCCGTGGAAGCGGTTGGTGCCCGAGGGCGAGGAGACGTTCAGTTGCGCGCCCCCGCTCGCGCCTTCCTCCGCGGTTGACATCAGCGTGTCGACGCGGAACTCCTGGATCGCGTCCAGCGGAATAGCGAGCCGCACCCACTGGCGCTGCGTCTGATTCACAATGTTGGTGGCATCCACACCATCGTACGTAAAGTTGCTGTCGTCGAGGCCGCGCCCGGCGAAGCGAACCGTCCGCTGGTTGCTGCCGCCGGTGTCAATGGCGCCGGGAACAAACGCCGTTAGCGCCGACCAGTCGCGGCCATTGAGCGGCAATTCATCCGCTTGCGTTCTCTCGATCAAGCCAGTCACCGCGCTGGTGTTATGGTCCAGGAGCGCCGAGGCGGACGAGACGTTGACGCGCTCTTCGCCCCCGGCCACCTGCAGAGCCGCATTCAGAGTGCGCGTCCTGCCGATGACCTGCTCGACGTCGACATACTCGAGCTTCTGAAAACCCTGATGCTCGAAGGTAACGGTGTAAATGCCCACCTGTAATTGGGGAATACTGAAGTTTCCGCCGGTGTCGGTAACCGTTTCGCGGTGCAGACCACTGGTCTTATCGGCCACCGTAACAAGCGCCTGCGGCAGCAAACGGCCGGAAGAATCGGTGACCGTACCGGTCAGTCCGCTGCGGTCGACCTGCGCAACGCAAACGACAGTCAGGATAAAAGCCGCGCTGATAAGGATGGAACTGCGAGCGCTTCGAAACGCGGAAGAGCTCCTGGCGAACAAACGTTGCTTCCTCTCGCAAAGCATAAACCCTCCAAGAAAAATGACTACCAGTCAAATCGAAGGTCCGGGAGATACTGTCGCCCGTCGCGGCATCGGGATCGCGACTCGAAGAATCAACCTGCAACATCTGTCGACACGGATCCTCGCTTCCTCTTGGAGGCGAAGACCCGCATCGGCTCCTCCCGCAAGAAGCTTTTCAAACTTCGCCGTATGTGCAGATTCGAGGAAATTGAATATGCCCGTCAGCATGATGCGCAAAAGACGCCTCGAAGGCGGTCGATGACAGTTTTGTAATTCGATTTTGTTATACACAGGTCACTTATTTGTTAAGTTTCCATCAAATAACGATCTGCGCGGGATCAATTGTCTCTTGAACGCGAGGAACATCCACGACCTCGGATGTTGCAGTTCGCTGAAGAATATGAAGTTAGGCCGCTTACAGGCATTGCGAAACGCATGAAACCCCTCCTGGAGGTTACGCAATTGTAATTTTTGCGTAATGCTGGCGTCCTTTTCGCGGTCCTAGACTTGGCCCGTTGGCGCTGTTCTCCCCCGGTGCGCCATCTCCTGCAATCGAAAACAAATGATCCGCCTGTTTCACGCCTCGAGTGTTGCGCAGCCAATGCCGGCTCGCTCCAGGACAGAAGCCCACGCAATCAACAAGGAGAATCAACATGTTTCGACGTATTTCTCAGATCAATGGTCTGCTCGCCGGCTTGCTCGCGACGGGGCTAAGCGCCGCAGCGATCGCGCAGTCGGTACCGTTCCCGACCTACCAGGTAGGCCCGCAGTCGAACGGCACTTTTGTCGCCAGTGACGGCACGATCCTCGCCCCCAGCGGCACCCAGGTCAACCTCGGCATCCGGACCCGCGCCAAGGCAATCGCGCTGAATCCCACCGGCAATAACACCGCCGCCGTGCTTCAGATGGGCGCCCCACAAGTCGTCACGGTGTTCAACACCAAGACCGGCGCCGTGGTGCAGACCTTCAACCCGACGAAAGGCGCGGGCGGCAGCTCCACCGGCATCGCCTATACCGCCGATGGCAAGTACCTCGTCTTCAGCCAGGACGGCGATTACGGGTTGTCCTACGTTGCCGTGGCCAACGTCGCCGCCGATGGGAAACTCACGAACTTCGCCAACGTCCAGGTTCCGATCGCCATCGACGCCACGGGCAAGTTGACCAACGTCACCTGCTTCGGCACCGATCCTTCAAAGGTAACGCAGGGGCCGCCCGCCAGGGGCATCAGCCCTCCGGGAACCTCGGGCAGCTTCAATATTCCTTGCGGCTACTCGACTTCGATCTTCTCGGACCAGGCGTACACCTCCTATCCGACAGGCATCGCGGTTTCGTCTGAGGGCAGCACCGCGTACGTGGTGCTGGACAACAACGACACGCTGGCCAAGATCACCCTCGGCGCTTCGCCGGCCAAGAGCGCGGAGATCCGCGTCGGCAACGTTCCGCACAGCGTCATCCTCTCGCCGGACGGCAAGACCGCCTACGTCTCCAACGAGGGCGGCCGGATCGCCACCGAGAAAGACTTCCAGGAATACTCAAACGGCACCCCTGTTGTAGCCGAATATCCGACCGGCAGCGTAGCCAAGGGCACCATTTCGATTGTTAAGATCAAGGACGGAGACTTCTCGGTTACCGGCGAAATCAAAGTTGGTCACCACCCGACTGGGATGGCTATCTGGGGAGATAATCTCCTGGTCGCCAATACATACGACGACACCATCTCGGTGATCGACATGAAGAGCAACCAGGTGGTCGGTACGATCGATCTTGGTCTGCCGATCGGCATTCCGGGCGAATTCGAATCCGCATACGGCGCGGGCCCGAACTCGATTGCCGTCGATGCCAAGAAAAACGTGGCCTACGTTGCGCTTTACAACGCCAACGCCGTGGCTGTGGTTGACCTGGACAACTGGTGGGGAAACCCCGTCAAGGGCATGATCCCGGTGGGTTATGCGCCAGCCTCGGTTGTGCTGGACTGGGCCAACAGCCAGTTGCTGGTCGCCAACGACAAGGGCTGGGGAACCACGGGCAATCCCACTCCGGCCAACGCCTACTTCAGCGGAATCGACGTGCCGGGCGCGCCGGCCACGGCCGCCTCGACCACCAGCGAATTCGGGGTGAACGCTCTTGAGACTCACCAGGACCTTGGCACGGTCAGCATCGTTCCGATCCCGAACAATTCGGAACTGGCGACATGGACGCACCAGGTCAAATTGAACAACCATTGGGATCTGGCGGAGGCTATCGAAGGCGCCTCTGGCGGCGACTCCTGGACCAAGCCGGTCGCAATCCCCAAGCATATCGGCGCTCCTTCGAAGATCAAGCACGTCTTCGTGATCATCCGTGAAAACCGCACCTACGACCAGATCCTGGGCGACGTGGTGGGCGGCAACGGCGATCCCAAACTGGCTGTCTTCGGAGACGACTCCAGCTACGCCGCTTACTCCGAAGTGACCACTAACGCGCACGCTCTGGTGCAGCGCTTCCCGCTTCTGGACAACTTCTACGACCCGAGCCGCCAATCGGCTGACGGTCACAACTGGATCGTGCAGGCGATGGCGCCGTATTCGGACGACATCCAGTCGCCTGACTGGCTCCGCGACTACCCCTCGAACGGCGGCGATGCAATCGCCTATCAGAACAAGGGCCACCTGTGGGATACTGCGGAAAAGGCCGGCGTCAAAGTGAAGAACTACGGCGAGTACATCGAGTACAACACGTTCAACGTCCCGGGCTGCACCTTGAACAACAACTACAGCGGCACCCCGCTGCCGTTCGTGTACTCTACCAGCTGCGAACCAAGCTGGACCCAGTTCTACAACGACACGCTGGAATTCGAGGCTGGCAACGAATCGGAGCTCCAGTACTACAACACGGTCAGCTCCTACACCCCACTCCCAAACCTCTTCAAGGACACGGTCCAGAAATACCCCCAATTCGATCTCGGCATTCCCGACCAGTATCGCTTTGACGTCTGGCAGCAGGACTTCAACCGTGACGTAGCGGCCGGCAAGGTGCCCCAGTTGGAATTCATGTGGATCAGCTCCGATCACACCGGCGGCCCGCCGAACGCGATCGCCATGCAGGCCGATAACGACCTGGCCCTTGGCCGCTTTGTCGACGCCATCAGCCACAGCCCCATCTGGAAGGACTCGGCAATCTTCGTCGAGGAAGACGACGCGCAGACCGGCGTCGACCACGTCGACGGTCACCGCAGCCCGGGTTATGTCATCAGCCCCTACGTCAAGCAGCAGGTGAACTGGGATGGCACCGGCGCCGGCGTCGTCGCGGATAGCACCTTCTACACGCAGGTCAACCTTACCCGCACCGTTGAACAGATCCTGGGCATCAAGCCGATGAACCAGAACGATCTGGTCGCCTCGCCGATGAGCGACATCTTCGTCGACGACCCACCTTTGAACAACTTCCTGCCCTGGGCGCATGTCCCGGCCGGCGTCCCGATGTGCTACGGCGTGTCTGGGTATACTGCTCCGACGAACATCGAGCCTGGCTTCCAGACCTGCCCCTCCACTACTACTTCGTCTCTGCAGATTAGTCCCGCAGTCAAGACTCTTGCAGCTGGATGGTCAAAGATGAAGACCGAGGTCTTCGCCGGCAAGTACCAGAAGCCGGACTCCGAAGATCCGGACCTCGTAAGCCACATGATCTGGTATGAGGCTACCGGCTACAAGGTCCCGTTCCCCGGAGAAAAGAAGGTCCGTCCGGCGAGCGAGTTCAAGAGCAAAGCACATGTCGTGAAAGCTGATCTGGACGACTAGTCCTCGTCTCAACCACAAGAGCCCTCTTCCCGCTCCACGGGAAGAGGGCTCTCTTCTTGTGTGCCGGAGAAGTTGAACCGAGTGGAAGCGCGAGTGCCCTTCCTTGTGATCGAAGAGAAGCGACAATGCGACATTGCATTGCCATGCTCTGTTCGCCTCGGTTCCAGGGCGCGAACACCGGCTCCCGTGCTACGGTGGTATCACTGTGCGCGGAAAAAGTCTCAGCCCCGGACGCCTGGAGGCGTTTTCAGACGGCGTAATCGCGGTCATCATCACCATCATGGTGCTGGAACTGAAGGTGCCGGGGCCAGACGGCATCGCCGGTGTGCTCGTGGTGCTGCCTACCATTTTTCTCTACCTGCTCACCTTCGTGCAGATCGGGATTTACTGGGTGAACCATCACTACCTGGTCGACGAGGTGGAGACGGTCAGCCACGGTATTCTGTGGGCCAACCTGGCGTTTCTCTTCTGCCTCTCGCTGTTTCCATTCGCCACCGACTGGATCGGCGTCAAGGGACTGTCGTCGTTCACCACCGCGCTCTACGCTGCCGTCAGCATCTTCCCGGGGCTCGGATATATGGCGCTGTGGATTCAAATACGAGCGCAGAGCGCGGCGCCTCCGGACGCAAGCTGGAAAAAGCAGATCGCTTCCGTTGCGCTTTATCTGGCGGCAATTCCAGCGGCCTACTCCAGGCCCGCCGCCTCTCTGATCCTGATCGCGATCGTGGCAGCGCTCTGGCTGCTGCCGCCGAAGGAGAAGGTTTCCGAAGACGAGCCTTCCGGAAATTCACTCGACGGACAGAACCGGTCTCAAGAAATCAGCGACTCCACGGGAGAATGAAGGGAGACTCACTCTGCCGGTGGATGCAGCGTGGTGAGCACCTGTATTCGGCAGAAAGCGAGATGCGGGCCGAAGCGGTGGAACAGAAGTCACCCTCCCTTCTCCCCTGAGTTGTCATCCTGAAGCGCAGCGAAGGATCTGCGGTTGCTTCCTTTTGCGGTTGTTCCTTATTGATTCATTCGGTCCATGGCACGTCGATAATCGGCCGGCTCGCAGTCGTACCAATCTCGACTCAAATCCGTCCAGGCCGCTTGCGATTCGGGCAAACTTGAAACTACTGCGAGAAAACGTCGGCGGTTGAGCAATGCGTCGAATGACCCTGTCTTACCCGCTATGGAGGGAAATCGAGGACCGATTAAGCGACCTCCCTCCGTCCACGGGGCTCCCCTGAAACTCTGAAACTCCTGGAACTTCTCATTGCTGGATCTGAAAACTTCTCTTCAATCCCATGGCCGCCCTCACCCCGTCGCCCGAGATCGGCTGAGATATGTCCTCAATCAGCGCGGGTTGAAACTTCGCGCTGATCTCAGCCCAGGAAAAACGCATCAGGATCTCAGCGCCGGCATAGATCCCGACTCCGCCATCCCCCGCTCCCGTCTCGGCGTTAAACCATTCGCGAACCCGCTTGTCGGGAGCTGAGACCTCGTAGCTCTTTTCAGCCAGGAGTTTCGCCTCGCTGTCAAACCCATACCTTTGCAACCCATGAGTAATGAAATAGTTGGAATGCCCCCACGTTCCCCCGAGCCAATTGCTATGCCCTTCGTCCAGAGCATAATACGTGTCAATGAGGCGAGGCGGGACATGGTGCTGGGTATAATTTCTTTCATTGATGGCATAGCTTGGAACGGGGTGTGCGCACCAGAATTCCTTGGGGTTCATCAGATGCTCATGCACCATCCGCTTCGCCTGCTCTTGCGTGGGTATGCCTGCCCAGAGTGGGAAAAATCCCGCCACCGACTTGACTTTAATTTGCTTCCCTGTCCGCACATCGCGGTCGTAAAAGAATCCATCTTCATCGTTCCACAGAAGCCTCAGCACCGCCTCGCGGATCCGGTGCGCCGCCGCCGCGAACGCAGTCGCATCTGACCTTCTGCCCTTTGCCCTCGCGATTTGTTCGGCGGCGAGGTAATCGAGATAGAGAAAACTATTTAGGTCCGCGCCGGCGCAAAAGTACGATCGCCATACGCCTGCCCGATCGAACTGGTTGTCTTCACCGGAGTGGGGCGCGCTGGCCCAAACGCACATGCCACTATCGTCGCGCTTCCAAGCCTTATCCCAATGCTCAAGATATTTCTTGAGCTTTTCGTACATCTCATCGTCAATCCACGAGACGTCGCCTCCATTTGCTCGCGACAGGAGCAACGCCACTTGGAATAAAAATGGCTGCGCATGCTCTTCGGACTCATAAATGTGCCAAACCTTGTCCTGACCCGTTAGCGGGATCGTGCCCGGCCAGTGCCGCCCAATAAATCCGTTCGGTTCCTCATTGTCCAGATAGATCTTGAGCGCTGATTTGCCAAGGGTGGTGTCCCCGACATGCAGCAACAGAATGTTGTCCAGATAGGTCTCCCAGGTGAACAAGCTCGGCCCATAGCCCGAGTAGTATCTTCCCAGCTTCGGATGCTCGTGGACGCCGTGGGCTTCCATAATGTCCAGGAGTTCCGACGCAACTGCCGCTGGACTTTCGGCGTCTTCCGCGTGGCCATACTGTCCGCTCGCTCCTTGCAATGAGCCGAATCCAGCCGGCAGCCAGTGTGCAACAGTGCCATACATTCCCATTTTCAACAGATTTCTCCGGCCCATTCGCATGAAGCACTCCCTTCGCCGCGCAAAAAACAAGCGGCTATTCCCTCGGCTGGAACTGCACTTTCGATGGGACCTGGATTGCGAACCGACCCAACCTCGAAGCTCGCATATTTGGCGTTTCTGGACGACACATCGAACGTGGACTTGTGGACCCAGTTTCGGCTACTTCGACGGCCGTGACCGAGCCCCCCTGGAGTCAGGCAGCGAAATTGTGGCAGACACACGGGGAGGGCTTCGATCTCGAGTTGCACTTTCCCGTCCAGCTTTTGCCACGATGAAAAGATAGTACCAAATGGCGTTTCCTGCGAACCTTTCACAGTCTTCACCCGCACTTGGATAGCCGGATCGGCTGCCTCAACGGGGTCGGCGGGTACCCGGGATTACTCGCTATCAAGTGCCGGGAAACCCTCGCATCTGAGGGCCTGGGAAACCACCAACTCAGATCGGACCACTCCCGGATTCTTGACCTTCCCGTCGTGTCACCGCCGCTGGTGAAGTTTCGCGAGTGAGTCATCTGGCTCACGGTTGGGTCCCGAGACCACTGCATCTCAAAATCGCGAACGAATTGCCCCCGACCGGTTCAATAGGCTACAAAAAATGGGAGTTGCCGCACAGTCAAAAAAGGCCGGCCTTTCGTTCATTTCTGGCCCCTTCGTGTCGATTTTCGTCCAAAATCAGGGCCTGAATCAGCGAGATTGGTGCCGACCTTTTTCAGGCTGCGACCGTCAATGAAGTCTCCGTTGGAAGCAAACTACAGACGAAGAGCCGCCTCTCTGATTCCCGCCGGAATCGGAGTGCGGGTACACTATATTCATGGCGGAGATTCATCGCAGGAAGACACCAACGGTCAGAATTGGGCAGGTCCGCGTGGGCTGGGAGGTTCCGGTCGTCGTGCAGTCGATGACCAACACCGACACGGCTGACGTTGCGGGAACGATTGAGCAGGTTGCGGCGCTGGCCCTGGCTGGCTCTGAGCTGGTTCGGGTCACGGTCAACAACGACGACGCGGCGGCGGCTGTTCCGCACATTGTGGAAGGCCTCGAGAAACGCGGCCTCAATGTGCCGGTGATTGGGGACTTTCACTACAACGGGCACCTGCTCCTGAGGAAATATCCAGCCACGGCGCGGGCGCTCGCCAAGTACCGCATCAATCCCGGAAACGTGTCGGTGGGGCGCAAGAACGACGACAACTTCCGCACCATGGTGGAATGCGCGGTCGAGAACCAGAAGCCGGTGCGGATCGGCGTGAACTGGGGGTCGCTGGACCAGGCGCTGCTTACCCGCATGATGGACTCGAACAGCAGGCTGGCCGAGCCCCGGCCAGCCCGCGAAGTGATGATGGAAGCAATGGTGGTGAGCGCCCTCGACTCGGCGCGCGCGGCCGAGCACTATGGGCTGCGCCACGATCAGATCATCTTGTCGGCCAAGGTGAGCGGCGTACGGGACCTGTTGGACGTTTACACAAGCCTGGCTGCCCGCTGCGATTACCCCTTGCACGTGGGACTGACCGAGGCGGGAATGGGAACCAAGGGCGTGATTGCCTCGACGGCAGGCCTCGCGCCGCTCCTGCTCCAGGGAATCGGCGACACCATCCGGGTGAGCCTGACTCCCAAGCCGGGCGGCGACCGCACCGAAGAGGTCTTGGCCGCTCAGCAGATTCTGCAGTCGCTGTCGATTCGCAGCTTCATGCCCCAGGTGACCAGCTGCCCGGGCTGCGGACGGACCACGAGCACCTATTTCCAAGAGCTCGCCGAGCAGATTCAGAACTATCTTCGGACATCGATGCCGGAGTGGCGAAAGACTTATCCCGGCGTGGAAGAGCTGAAATTGGCGGTGATGGGTTGCGTGGTGAATGGCCCTGGCGAATCGAAGCACGCCAACCTCGGCATCAGTCTCCCTGGAACGTTTGAGGATCCGGTAGCGCCGGTTTATATCGACGGGAAGCTGGCCACGACCCTGCGCGGCGACGGCATTGTGGCCGAGTTCAAGGAGATCCTCGACCGCTACGTCGAGAGCCACTACGGCCGGGATCAGGCCCTCAAGGACCAGGGATTGGTGCACGTTTGAATCACTGAAAAGTCTCCGAAAATCCTGCTTGTGACGGCGACACTTTCCCTCCAGCCCGATTCGCGGTAGCCTTGCTTCAATTCCCATGGGAGCCGGTTATGCTGCTGAGTCAATCGACCTGGCTGCGGGCGGTCTTGGTTTGCGCGCTTCCCGGAGCGTTTGCGGGCACATTGAAGAAGTGCGTAAGCGCCGATCAAGCCGTCCAGATGTTAAACAAAGACGTTTGCGTTTCGGCGCATATCTATGACGTGGTTGAACTTCCGGATGGGACACGGTTTCTGGATGTGTGTACCCCCGAGACGCCCGACGAGAAGTGTCGATTCACCGTGGTGAGCCTTTGGGAGGACCACGACGCCGTAGGCGAACTGAAGAATTACCGCGACCTCGACGTGCAGGTCAGGGGAATCGTCCAGCCGATGCATGGGCGGGCATGCTTGGTGTTGAGCCACGCGCGGCAGTTCCACGGAGGTCCCCCAAAGTTCAAGCCCAATCCCCGCCTGGCGCGCGGTTTCAACGGCGAAGTGAGCCGCCCCCCTGTCAGCGACCCGAATTTGCGAGCCCAGGGCGGAGGACGGACATTCATGAATTCGCGGGATCAGGAAAACGTAAAAGGCGGGGTTAAGTAGTCCCTCGATCGGTCAGTCTCGAAGTCCTTCAGTCCCAACTCCCTCAGTCCCGGGTCCCTAAATCCCTCCTTCGAGCACCGGTGCGTAGCGGCTGCCGGCCATGAGGAACAGGCAGGAGGCGACCAGGAAAATGAGCGTTGACCCCAGGCCGATGCTGAGTGTCGAGCGGTCGGAGATGGCGCCGATGATCTGCGGAGAAAACGTGTCGCCGAAGGCGTGAATGCAAAACAGGTTCACCGAAATGGCTGTCGCGCGTATGGGTCCGTTGACGGAGTTGACGATGGCGGCGTTGAGTGGGCCGGTGTTGAGGAAGAGGAAAAACTCCGCCAGGAAGAGTGCGGGGATGGTGGTTGCTCGGGGACCGAAGCAGAGCAGGACTCCGAAGGGAAGGGTCAGGGCGACGGACCAGAAGGAGAGCAGATAGAGAGCGCGGTGGTTGGTGCGGAGCCAGCGCTGGGCGATCCAGCCGCCGATGAGGGTTCCGGCGATGCCGTCGACGACGGTAATGGCGCTGACGGTAAGGCTCGAATTGGCGACCGAAATCCCGTTGAAACGGTGGAGGAAGGTAGGCACCCAGGCGGAGATGCCGCCCATTGCAAAAGTGAGCATCGCCAGGCCGAGAGTGGCGTTGAGGAAGGCGGGATTTTTGAAGAGTCCGCGCACCGTAGTGCGGTCAACAGTGGGCCGGCCGTAGTCGGTTGAGCCTCGGACAGGCTCGCGTCCCCAGACGGCATAGAGTGCGGCCACGAGGAGGCCGGGAATGGCACAGAGGAAGAAGGGCGCGCGCCACCCGTGGAGGCTGCCGAGCTCTCCGCCCGCGAGGTAACCGAGAGCGGCGCCGACCGGGATTGCGACGTAAAAAGCGGAAAGGATGCGATTACGGTCGCGCTCGGGATAAAAGTCGGCCAGGACTGCGGGCGCGAAGATGCCGAATGTGGCTTCGCCCACGCCGACCAGGGCGTGGCGGAGATAGAGAGCCCAATAAGTCTGGGCGAAGCCGGTGCCAAGCGTGGCTAGGCTCCAGAGGACCGCGCCGCCAATGATCAGAGGCTTGCGGGAGAAGTGGTCGCCAAGCCAGCCGGTCAGCGGCGCGGCGAACATGTAGACCAGGAAGAGGCCGGTGGTGAGGGCCCCCATCTGCTGGTCGGTCGCGTTGAAATCGCGCTGGATGAGCGGCTGCGCTCCAGGCAGGATGTAACGGTCGATGTAATTGAGCAGGTTGAGAGCGAGCAGAAGGAGAAACGTGCCCAATGCTGGGTTAACGGGTGAGCGGGGAGGCTGTGGGGTGTTAGGCAAAGGGTTGCTGGGCTCTCCAGTTGAGAATTCAGAAATATCATACGCAGTCCACTGCTGAAGTTTGACGGTGGACAGCGATCAAGGCGTGGCGCGCTGTGGAGGTAGGCCCGCCGGTCGTGGCGTGGGTTGCCAGATTGCGGATTCACCCAAATTTCAAAATCGCTACACCCGTCACGTTACTCTGCAGGCCGGAGCGGTGCTCTCCTATTTCGGGAAATTGGTACGGTCCGATGTCGAGAAAACCGCAATCCCTCGATGGGGGGATAAGAAATCCTTGCTAGACTGACAGGTTCCGGGTATTGGGGTTTTTGAGCGGCTGAAGCATGTATCCGCTTTGGCAGGCTGGAATCTGGACCGCGAATGGATGCCTGGAGACCGGTGTGCATCAGGGATTTGAGACATGTTGACGGCGTCATGGAAACGCGCGCTGGGCAGATTGAGACTTCCGTACGTCCCTCGCTCTGACCGGATGGCTAGTCCCGGGTTTGCGGCCTGGCGTGGCGAGAACCAGGAGGGGCGACAGGCCCCGGTGAAAGATATCAGCGCGACCGGGGTCTATGTGCTGACAGATGAGCGCTGGCCCGAAGGCGAGTTGATGACGCTCACCTTGCAGAGACAGATATCGCCGGACCTGGACTCCGAGCTGCGGGTTTCGATTGAGGCGAAGGTGGCGCGGGTTGGCGAGGATGGCATCGGACTGATGCTGGTCCCTCCGGACGGAATCAACCCAGGCCTCTGGGGTGTGCTGCTGCGGAACGCCGTTCATCTGACCGACCATAAGGAACTCCTGCACACATTCCGGATGATCCGCGCCGTGCTGTTCCTGCACCGGCTCTGCTCCGCAAGTGCCGACGAGGCGATTGTGGTGATTGGCGGGGAGTTGAACGCGCTAAGAACCGGAGTGGCATTTGACATTGTCTACAAAGCGGAAAAGATACTGGCTGAGCAGGCCGTCGGCGGCAGACTGCACGCTTCAGGCCACGTGGCTGCGAGCATCCTGCGAAGCGGGTCGTGGGAGAGCGACGAACTGATTGAGCGGATGTGGGCCGGCATGCTTGTCTCATCGGGCACCCACGAAGAAAGCGATGAATCGAGCTTGGAGTTTGTGGATATGATGACCCGGATTACCCCGATTCAAGCAAGAATTTTCGAGGCGGGATGCAGGAAGGCTCTGGAGACGATGCAGGCGGGCGAGACGGTTCCCCGGCAACCTGTGATCGTCGCGCCGGAAGAGATGATTAACCTCACGGATATGTTTGATCTGAGCCGTGTGGCCACGAATGTGGCTTATTTATTTAATCATGGGTTGCTGAAAGAGGTCTTCGATTTCACGTCCTACCTTCCGACGGAGAGCTTCAACATCACGCCGACAAAGCTCGGCCTTGAACTCTACAGGCGCTGCCGTTTGGGTTGAACCACGGCTGCTGGAGCCGGGGCGCGGGCATTCCTGAAAATCAGAATTTCGGGCGCGGGTATTTCGCTTCCACGGTGGTGCCGATCCCGCCGCGAGGGCGGAATTCGCCTCGGACGACGGCCCAGACCGGTTTGCACGCTTTGACCACGTCGTTAAGGACCTGGTTGACGATGTTTTCCTGGAAGATGCCAAGATTGCGGTAGCTGAATAGGTACTCTTTCAGGCTCTTGAGTTCGAGGCAGCGGCTGCGGGGCATGTAGCGAATGGTGAGGACACCGAAGTCGGGCAGGCCGGTCTTGGGGCAGACCGAAGTGAGTTCCGGGTCGTCGATGACGATCTCGTAGCCGGGAAACTGGTTTGCCCAGGTCTCGATGGGGGGAAACGCATGGGCGAGCCCGGCCTTGGCATGGGTGTCGGTGTAGTGGGGTGTGGGAGCGGACTTCGATCGGGCTTGGGGCGACATAAAACTATTTTACGAATGAACCGTCGACACTGAACAGTCGGCAGCCAAGCGCGGATATTTTTGATTCTTAAGCGGATGATTTTGAGTCTTATATACTGGCTCTGGTCAAACGAATGGCAGAAGCAAGAACGCAAACGGGCAGACTGTGGTTATGGGTAGGCGCGGCCGTGGTTGTGGTCGGCGTGTTTTTTGTGGCGCGATCGATGCTGCGGGACAAGCTGCCGGTGCGCGAGGCGCAGGCAATTCGCGAACCCCTGGTGAACACGGTGAGCACCAACGGTCACGTGGAGCCGGAGGTCAATTACCAGTTTTATAGTCCGATGACGACGACGGTGAAGGCGGTTTATGCGCAGGCCGGGGACAAGGTTCCGGCGGGCAAGCTGCTGGTGCAGTTGGACGACAGCGAGGCGCGGGCGCGGGTGGCAAGCGCCGAGAGCGGCGTGAAATCGGCGCAGGCGAACCTGGACGCGGCCCAACACAACGGGACGCAGCAGGAGCGGCAGGCGACACAGGCGGACATCGCGCGGGAACAGTTGGAACTGAATCAGGCGCAGCACGACGTGGCCGCGCTGACCAGGCTCCAATCCGACGGAGCTGCTTCGCCGGGCGAGGTTGCGGCGGCCGAGCAGCGGCTTGAGACCGCCAGGGCGGGCCTGAGCGCATCGCAACAGAGCGCACACAGCCGCTATTCGGCCGACGAAGTGGCGCGGGCGCAGGCTGCGCTGACAGATGCCCAGGCCGCATTGTATGAGGCTGAGCACGTCGAGTCGCAAACGCGGATCGTGGCGCCGATTGCCGGAACCGTCTTCAGCATGGACGCCACGCCGGGCGAATATGCAGAGCAGGGCAAGCTGCTCCTGCAGATGGCGGACTTGACCAAGGAGCGGGTGCGGGCCTACTTTGACGAGCCCGACCTGGGCCGGCTCGCCGTGGGCCAGAAAATCGTCATCGAGTGGGATGCGAAGCCGGGCCAGGAGTGGCACGGATTCATTGAGCGTATGCCGGTAACGGTGGTTAGTTATAACACGCGGACGGTAGGCGAAGTGCTGGTTCACATCGACGAAGCGAACTCGGGGCTGCTGCCGGACACGAATGTGACTGTGAAGGTAACGATCTCCACCCAGATGGATGCTTTGAGCGTGCCGCGCGAGGCGCTGCACCCGGTGAATGGCAGGTATTTCGTCTACAAGGTGGAGGGCGACCACCTGCTGCGGACCGAAGTGAAGACAGGCACCTTCAATTTGACCCGGGAGACGATCCTGTCCGGGTTGAACGAAGGGGATTGGGTGGCGACAGGAACCACGAGCGGGCAGCCACTGCAAGAGGGCATGCCCATCAAGGTTGTGCGCTGATGGGCTGGGAATTGACGGGTTGGGAGCGATGCGGCTCAAGACTGGTGGCGACTGTCCTGGCTTTGGCGGCACTCGCCGCGGCTGGGCGGCTTTGGCCTGCGAATGTGAGCGTGGCGCAGATGCTGACGGAGGCCAATGCGGACTTGCAGACTGGGCAGGCGGATAAGGCACTGGCGCTGATTGGGTCCCTGCCCGACGGAGGCGCGAACAACGCGCTGGCCGAGAACCTGGCTTGCCGGGTCAATTTCACCATGCAGCTGTGGAGTGTGGCGTCGAGCCACTGCGCACAGGCGGTTCGCATCGAACCAAACAACTCGGGTTATCACCTCTGGTACGGGCGGGCGTTGGGCGAACAGGCGCACCACGCCTCATTTTTGACCGCGTTTTCACTCGGCAAACAGGTGCGGGCGGAGTTCGAGACGGCCGTGCAGCTGAATCCGAAGAATGCGGAAGCACTGTCGGATATGGGATCGTTTTATGTCGATGCGCCGTCGATGATGGGCGGTGGCCTGGATAAAGCTGAGGGCGTTGCAAAACAGTTGGACAAGCTGGATCCGGCGCGGGCTGCCAAGCTGCGCGCGGAGATCGCCGAGGATCGGAAAGACTACGCAACGGTGGAGCGGGAGCTCAAACTGTCAATTGCCGCGAGTCCGCATCCGGCGCTCCAATGGACTTCGCTGGCCAGCTTTTATGAACGGCGGGAACGCTGGACGGACATGGAAGCGGCGATCAGGAGCGCGGCCAACGCGGCCGCTCGAGACAGGATGGCGGCGGTAGCGCTGTATGACGGCGCGGGAGTGCTGCTGAAGGCCAAGCGGGATCCGGAGCTGGCTGCGAAGATGCTTGAAGACTACCTGGCCAGCCCGTATCAAAGCGAGGAAGCGCCAGTGTTCGTGGCGCACTCCAGGCTGGGCCGGCTGAAGCAGGAGTTGGGAGACAGCGAAGGGGCTCAGCGGGAGCGGGTCGCCTGCCAGGGGCTGGCGCGGGAATATAAACCGCCGGCCCAGGACACCAGGAGTTGATCGGGAAGAGTGAGTTGACAAGCAAAGAAAAACCGCACCCGAGCTTCAGGCGCATGTTGGCGGGGCTGGCAGTTGTAGCCGCGGCGATGTCGGCGCGGGCGCAGGTGTCGCTTAAGACGGTGGTAGATTTGGCGCAGAGCAACAGCAGCTCGGTGAAGCTGGCACAGTCCGATGTGCTGAAGGCGAAAGGAGCGCTGCAGCAGGTTGAGGATGCGTATATTCCCAACCTGTCCATCGGGTCGATGGTTGGCTACTCGTATGGGTTTCCCACCGGCCAGCCGTCAATTGCCAGCGCCCAGATGCAGTCGCTGGTTCTGAGCTTTCCGCAGCAGCAGTATATGAAATCGGCGCGGGCGGGATTGAAAGCCGCTGAGCTGGCGCTGAAGGACGCGCGCGAGCAAGTGGCGCTGGATGCGTCGACGGACTACATCGAGCTGGACACGGTCACGACTGAGCTGGATGCGGCGCGGCAACAGGAGAGCTACGCGGCGCGCGTGGTGGACATCGAGCAGCAGCGCACCGGAGCGGGAGTGGACGCGATGAGCGATCTGCTGCAGGCGCGTCTGATCGCGGCTCAGCTGAAGCTGAAGCGGCTGCACCTGGAGACGCGGCTGGCTACGCTGGCTAAGCAACTGGCCACGCTGACAGGTCTGCCGGCCGGTTCGATCACGCCGGACCATGCCAGCATTCCTGAGGTGCCCGCGTTGGGGACGGACCAGGCCCCGAGGACTACCGCGGGTATTGAATCGTCAGATACGCTGGCGGTCTCGAAGCAGTTTCAGGCCAAAGGCGACAGCCTGGCGGGACGGCGTCCTCTGATTGGGTTTGGAGCGATCTACAACCTGGATTCGGATGAGCTGAACAGTTACAGCACGTATTACAAGAACTTCACGCCCAACAATGTGAGCTTCGGCTTGCAGATCCAGATTCCGTTCTTCGATTTCGCGCTACGCGCGAAGGCAAGGCAGTCAGCCGCCGAGAGCTTGCGAGCAACGGTTGAGGCGGAACAGGCGCGGCGGCAGAATGACGTTCAGATCGCTGAGCTGACCAGCAGCCTGCGGGAGCTCGATGCCGAAGCCGAGGTGGCGGAGCTGAAGCAGCAGATTGCCAGCGAGCAGCTGAAATCGGTGCTGGCGCAACTGGAGCTGGGCAACGGAGCCGGAAGCGGGCCGGGCGCCCCCGCGCAATTGAATCCCAGGACAGAACAGCAGGCACGAATCGACGAACGGCAAAAATATGAGGATGCGCTGGACGCCGGGCTGGATCTGAGCAAGGCTCGCCTGAGTCTGCTCAGGGCCCTCGGACACATCCAGGACTGGCTGGACGAGCTCCGGACCAGGTAGCTTAGACGCCTTACCTCTCCTCACCCCAACGCACAACCCATCCGTGGAGCATCCGCTCCCGGATATCCTGAAGCCGAATCGTCGAGTGACCCAATTCCCTGCCCTTTACCGGGGACTTGAGACGTTGAATTTGTAGGTCAGGCCGAAGTAGGCAAGCGTGAGTGGGGCTCCATGCTTGTTTTCCTGCATCAGCGAGCCCGGCGAGAAGTGGCCGGCGCCCAGATTCAACGTCATGTCATTGCAGAGAAACGGGTACTGGCCGGAAGCGTCGAATTCCCTCCCGATGTCATGGGAGAGAAAGCCGCCGGCCGGCGCCTTCACGGTAGCCGAAGCAGAGCCGCTGTACACGCTGTCATAGACGGTGGCCACTTGCACCCACTCCTGCTGAATGAGAAGGCTGAGGCGTTTGGCGGGAGCGAGGTCGAGATTGATCCGGTCCTGCTTGATGTTTTCGAAGCCGAACAGATCGGTGAGGCCGAAGGCATTGTGATTGCTCGGATACTGCTGATCGAAGGTGCCGATGCGATAGGAGCTTTTGCCCGGATTCGGGTTGCCGGAGGCATAGTCGTATTCGCCGGCCAGGCGGGGCTTCCAGGCAAGCCATCCGGCGCCATACCCGGCCTTGAGATAGGCCGCGGCCGAACGGATCGAATCGTTGGAGTAGCTGCCGCGCTGCAGCGCAACCAGGGCGTCGAAGTACACGCCCCCGAGGAACCTCGACGAGACTTCGGCGCCCGGAGTGACTTCGGTCTCGGTGCCGTAGGTTTTCTGCTGGCTCTCGACGCGTGGAAGCGCGCGAATGTAGACGAAGGGCTGAAGCACGGTGCGAGGAACCCAGGTGGAAATGGTCCCGACAGCGCCGTGGAAGGTAAGTCCGGCGCCGTGCTTATCCAGCGACTCGGGATGAATCGCAACCACCGAGGTAGAAAACAGGTCGAGGCGGTTCTTGTCGCCGATGCGGCCCACGAATCCGTCCCAGGTGCGGCTGGTGTTGGTCCAGTTGCTGATCCCGACCAGCCGCTCGCTGCCGTAGCGCAGCTCCTGGCGGCCGGCGATGATCTTCACGTTGCGGGCATGAAACTGGAGAAAGGCCTGGCGGCCATCGAAGTCGTCACGCTGATTGGCGGCGACGTAGTAGAGCGGCAGTCCAAGGGCGTGAGAGTCGGCAAACTGGAGATAGGCGGTGAGGAAGCTGGCCGGCCGCAGCTCGAGCCCTCCCCAAACGCGAGTGAGCCCGTAAACGGCGTTGTTGCCCGAGACGTACTTGTCGGAGCTCTGGTTTTCCTCGCGGGATCTGAGCTGCATGTCGAGGGTCAACCATTTGGGAAAGGTGTCGAATTGCAGCGACTGCACCTGGGACTGGAACTGGGGATAGTCGGAGTAGACGAGGGCCTGGCTGTTCAACGCCGATTGTTGAGAGACTGCGGCGCGAGGAGCAAGCAAGCAGGCACTGAGCAAGGAAAGTACTACGAAGCGGCGCATGGCGAGCGCCGCAAGAGTTTCTGAGTTTTCCCTTACCTGGGAATCGACTGTCATTTTCATGTCTGCTTCGCCTCCGTGCGCCGGATACAGCGGCCCACCGAGGTACACATCGGCAGTTGCGTGTATCTACATCAACCGGACGCTCCGCGGGCTGGCTGAACGGAGCTCCCGGCATAGCCCGGATTCTCGAACCGGCTTTCTGGCATCGGTCCTGCCGTCGAGGCCGATCGTCAGGGCTGATATTGCTCGTCGCTGACTTGCTCCATCCAGTCGACGGTCCTGCCGTCGAGCCTTTCCTGAATGGCAATATGCGTCACTGCGGTGGTAGGGGATGCGCCGTGCCAGTGTTTCTCGCCGGGCGCGAACCAGATCACATCGCCAGGCCGAATCTCTTCGATCGGCCCGCCCCAGCGCTGGGCGCGGCCTGATCCGAAACTCACAATGAGGGTTTGTCCAAGTGGGTGCGTGTGCCACGCCGTCCGCGCCCCGGGCTCGAAAGTAACGCTGGCCCCCACCACGCGCGCCGGATCTGGCGCCTCGAAGAGACGGTCGACGCGCACCTGGCCGGTGAAGTAATCCGTCGGCCCTTTGCCCGATGGCTCGGAACCGATTCGCCTGATCTCCATGATTTTTCTCCCGTTCCGGATTGTTCTCCTGCGTCTAGGTTAGATGATCCTGCGCCCAAGTGTTGTTTTGAAACCTTTTGAGGGCATCTCATGTCCAAATAGGGAGACCCGGAAAAACTCCTTTGAAAACCCGGAGAATGGTAGAATTGAAGGGATGCAGAAACCGCTGAAAACACTCCTCCTGAACCCGCCTTCTTTTAAGAATTTCGACGGCGGGGCTAGTTCGCGCTGGCCCGCTACGCGCGAAATTGAATCCTACTGGTACCCGGTGTGGCTCACCTACCCGGCCGGATTGCTGGAGGGCTCGAAGGTGCTGGACGCACCTCCGCACCACGTCTCGGCGACCGAAACTATCCAGATTGCAAAGGACTTCGAGTTCCTGGTGCTGTTTACTTCCACGGTCGGGTGGGAGGGCGACCAAAGGCTCGCCGAGGCCATCGAGGCGGCCAACCCCGGAATCAAGATTTGCTTCGTAGGGCCGCCGGTGACGACGGACCCGGAGCGGGCGCTGAACGAGTGTTCGGCGCTGGACTTTATCTGCCGGCGCGAATTCGATTATTCGGTGGTCGAGTTTGCCCAGGGCAAGCCGCTCGCCGAGATTCTTGGCATCAGCTACAAGCAGGACGGGAAGATTGTCCACAACCCGGACCGGCCGCAGATTGAAGACCTCGACGCCATGCCCTGGGCAACCAAGATCTACAAGCGCGATATGGACGTGACGCGCTACAACGTTCCGTTCCTAATGCATCCTTACATCGCGCTCTACTCTACGCGCGGATGCCCGGCCCAGTGCACGTTTTGCCTTTGGCCGCAGACCTTGAGCGGGCATGCCTGGCGCAAGCGCTCCACCGACGATGTGGCCGCGGAGCTGAAGTGGGCCAAGGAGAATTTTCCTGAAGTGAAGGAGTTCTTCTTTGACGACGACACCTTCAACATCCAGAAGGTGCGGACCATCGAGTTGTGCGCGAAGCTGAAGCCGCTTGGGCTCACCTGGAGCTGCACCTCGCGCGTGACCACCGACTATGACACGCTGAAGGCCATGAAGGAAGCCGGATGCAGGCTGCTGATCGTGGGCTTCGAGTCGGGCGATCCGCAGATCCTCAAAAACATCAAGAAGGGCGCCACCGTGGAGCGGGCGCGACAGTTTGCCAAGGATTGCCACGATCTCGGCCTGACCATCCACGCCGACTTCATTCTCGGACTGCCGGGAGAGACCAGGGAATCGATCCGCAACACCATCAACTTTGCCAAGGGGCTGGACTGCGAGACGATTCAGGTTTCTGTCGCGCACGCCTATCCGGGCACGGAGTTTTACGAGTACGCCAAAGTGAACGGATTTATCACCAACGAGAAGATGGAAGATGGCGGCGGCCACCAGATGGCCCACATCGAGTACCCGGGGTTGCCGGTGGACTACGTAATGGAGATGGTGCACCGCTTCTACGACGAGTACTACTTCCGGCCCAAGGCGGCGTTCAGGGTGGTCTGGAAAGCGGTCGTCAACCGCGACGTGCCGCGGCTTTATGTAGAGGCCAAGGCATTCCTGAAGCTGCGCGCGCAGAGGAACAGGGCGGTCAAGCTGGCGCGCAGCCATCAGGCAGATCCGCCCAAGCCCCTCAGCGCGGGCGCTTGATCCGGATCTGATTCCGGCATTGATGAGGGCGGCGCTCCTGCGTCCGCCCTCAATTATTTTCAGGCACCCGTGAATGAGACGTAAAACGATCGATGGCGCATCAAAGACTTTCAGCGCGGCAATACATGATCCTTGGGCTGGTGGCGGTGTGTGCGCCGCTGGGAGACACATGCCTTTCGCGGGGCATGACGCATGTGCCGGCCATTTCACTGGCGCATCCAATGTCGCTCATCGCCGCGGTCTTCACGCCGTGGATTGCGACAGGCATCGCGCTGCTCATCGGTTTTTTTGCCAGCTACCTCACCGCTCTTTCATGGGCCGATCTGACGTTCGTGTTGCCGGCGACGGCCTTCGGAAACGTAATTGTGGCGCTGCTGTCGCGCTTCTGGCTGCATGAGGCAATTTCGCTGGAACGCTGGGCGGGAATTCTGCTGATCACCCTCGGCGTCGGGTTCGTGGCGCAAGGCCCATCGATGACGGAGCGGCCAGCGACGGAAGAGCCCGAACCGGAGGGACCAGAGTCCGGGCGATTGGAGACGCTATGACAGCTCTCTTCCCGGCCTGGCAGCCTGGAGTGTGGCAGGCAACGGCGATGATTGCCTCGGTGGTGCTGGCCTCCACAGCGGGCGAGGTGCTCACCGCAGCGGCGATGAAATCGATTGGCGATCTGGATGAGATTCGCGCGCACTCGGGAATGAAGGGCACGATTCGCGCAGTTGTCACCTGTCCGCTGTTTTTCGCCGGAGTGTTTTTTCTGGCGCTCGCGTTCTTCGCACTTCTCTTCGCGCTGAATCATCTGAATCTGAGCCTCGTGGCGCCCGCCTCGGCTTCGCTCACGCTCGTAACCAATGCCATCGCCGGCAAATTTTTCCTCAAAGAGAATGTCGACCGGCGACGCTGGGCGGCGGCAGTGCTGGTTTGCGTGGGTGTCTATCTGCTGGCGCACTGATGTAAGCCCGAGTCGGCTGCGCCGCGCGCCAATTATTTAATAAAACGCATTAGGCCGCGCGGCGCGAGATCTCTCTCGAAACAGTGCAGCGGCTCTTCGGCCTCCAGCCCCAACTCTTCGGCGGCCAGATGTCCGCTCCGCGCGGCGCTCTCCATCGTCGACGGCCAGCCGGTATCGGCCCAGTCCCCCGCCAGATAGAAATTTGGCCACGGGGAGATATCATCCGGCCGGTTCTCGCCCACCCCTGGCGGAACGCCGAATGTGGCGCGGACTTCTTTAACCAAGGCGACCTTGTTGAGCTTGGCCTGGTCGACTAGCGGGAAGTACTCGGCCAGTTCGCGCAGGGCTTGATCGATGGCGGCTTCGCGCGGCAGCGCGGCAAAGGCCCGCGTTGCGCTGACCACAAGTTCAATGTAGTTGCCGGGGCGGCTTTGCAGTTTGGACTGGTTGTAGAGCCAGTGGATCTCGCGATCGAGCAGCACGGCGTGATCGAGATCGGTGATCTCGCGGTCGAACCAGAGGTGAACGCTGCAGATAGGCCAATGGACCAGGTTCGCGATCTGCACCGCGAGCTTTGCTGCGCCCGGCGCGCCAGGAAGCGCGGGCAACAGCTTGCCCATGGCTTCAAAGGAGAGTGCGGCGATCACGAACTCCGCCTTCACGGCGCCTGCGCCTTCTGGCGCACTGCGCGTATTCACGGTCCATGATTGCGCGGCATCATCCCAGCTTGCTCCTTCGACTGCCGTGTTGAGCAATACTCGCCCACCCCGAGACTCAAGGTAGTCTGCGACGGGTGCGTAGAGTTTGCTCAAGGGGACGGTGCTCATGCCCATGCTGCCGGCTTCGACGGAATTGAGAAACAGTTCGCGCACTACCTTGGCAGCGTAGTAGACCGAGCACTCATCGATCTCCGCGTTGAGGGCGCTGGCGATGACAAGGCGCCAGAATCGATTCACAGCGCCCGGAGTCTGCTTGTGGCGGCGGAGCCATTCGCCGAGAGATTCGCGTGAGCTCAGAAATGCATCCGGCTGCGCCATGGCGCGAATGGCGCGGCCAAGGGCCAGTTTGTCCGCAAGACTGAAGGCGTCGGCAGTAAGAAAGCCCAGCGCTCCGTGCAGCGGTGCCGGAAGCGGTGGGAACGTCGGGCCGAGGCGTGATCGCCTTCCGCCGGGCTCGATCATGGTCATCTCGCTGGTCCAGTGAAGCTTGTTCTCAACTCCGATGCGCTTATAAAAACCCCGCAGGTTGGTGCAGCAGCCGAAAAGGACATGCTGGCAGTTGTCGATGACCTCGTTGACGCCTGGATGAAGATAGGAGCTGGCGCGTCCGCCGAGATAGCTTCTCCTCTCGATCAGGCGCACGCGGAATCCACTCTCTGCCAGAGCGCAGGCAGCACTCATGCCGGCCACCCCGCCGCCGACGATGGCGACTGTCTTTTGCCCGGATTGTTGAACTGGGCTCAACTGAGTTTCTTCCCCCATTGAGCAATGTCGGCTTTAGGTTGAAGGGTACGGGCTTTAGCCCGTACATAATCAGATCCCCGTATATCGCTGGGCTTTAGCCCCTGCGGGATTGCAACGTCTGGGAAACCCATGAATTCATAAGGAGCGGAGTCTTTGACCAGTCTTGCTTCAATTGGATTCTTGCGAATGTACTCAATATGTCGAAGCCAATCTTCTTCATCGCGGATGCGGTGATCGGTAAACCCGGACTGCCAGACCTCGCCCGGCCAACTGAGTTCCCGCTTCGCGCGAAAAGAGAATCCGCCTTTGATGAGTTGGACCGCCTTTTCAATTGTGTCGATCGGAGTCAGGAGCAGGTGCAGGCGATCGGGCATGACAACATAGGCATGCAGCTTGTATCCCATTCCGTCATAGTGACCGATTGTAGAAAGCATGAGACGAACCCTGGGATCGTGGCGAAAGAAAGGCCTACGATCGTGAGTCTGGGTGGAGACAAAGTAAGGGGAGTGGCTGTGGTGGAAGGTCACTCGCTTGGGTCGCATCTCGTTCCCTCAGGGGCTAAAGCCCCGACATTTTTGTGGTGCTCAACGGTACGGGCTAAAGCCCGTACTCTTCAGCTAAAGCTCTTACTCTCCGGCTAATGCCGATATAGCCGCGCCACTGCTGTTCGCGCAAGACCTACTGCAAGAATGGCAAGCTTCTGTGGGGTTGGCACCGACGCGCGGCGGGTGAATACGTCGTAGCCTGCACGCTTGATGCGCTTGAGCAGAGCGTGGTAGATGGTGACCAGGACCCATAGGGCCGGGCGGCTCTCCTTATCGATAAGCGGGAGCAAAGCATCGGCTGACCGATAGTATTTTTCAGCGCGAGCGGCGTAGACGGCGAGCAACGCGCGTTCGTTGATTGCAGGCGGAGTGGCCGCAGGGCGGTTGAGCAAGGCGTCCAGCGAGACGCCGTACGCGGCAAGGTCCTCTTTTGGAAGATAGACGCGATTGCGATCGGCGTCTTCCGCCACATCGCGAAGGATGTTGGTGAGTTGGAAGGCGATGCCGGTTTCTTCGGCAAATTTTTCGGCGCGGGGATCGCTGTATCCGAAGATGCGGATGCACACCAGGCCAACAACCGAGGCGACGAGATAACAATATCGATAAAGATCGTCGAAGGTGGCGTAGGTGTCCGGAATATCGACCGTGGCTTCCAGATCCATGGTGACGCCTTCAACCAGTTCGTCGAGGAGATTCAGAGGGATCGAGTAGCGCTCCACGGCATCTCGCACCGCGACGAAGACTTGGTTCGAAGAGTCGCCGCCGTGACAGATACCGCGCCAGTCGTCGAGCCACGCATCGAGACGTCGGCGGCGCTCTACCCGGGAGAGGGATTCGTCGTCAGCCAGATCGTCGGCCTGGCGCATGAAAGCGTAGACGGCGCAAATGGCGTTGCGGCGCGGCGCTGGCAGAGCGAGAAAGGCATAATAGAAGTTCTTCGCCTCCCGTTTTGCGATGGTGCGGCAAAGCGCGTACGAGTCGTGCAATGATGCCTGATGGGTCAAGCCGCTTTCCCCGTGGCTCGGGCGCTGAGACGCAGGAATGGAAGCGCTTTGCCGGTGACGGCGCGCAGTGCGAGCGCGATCTTGGAGCGCCTGGAGATCGATGGGCGGGCGGAGAGAACGTCGCAGTCCTGGCGCTCGATGGCGCTGAGAATTTCAAGGCCGCCGCGGCTGAACAAGTCAAGATCGAGGGCCAGATGGCGATGGACGCGGCCGATGAGTGGAATGCCCTCTTCAAAAAGCGAACGGGCAAAGGCCACTTGGTCGCGAAGCAGGGCGCGGAACCCGGCCGTTGCGGCGCCCGCAGCTATGGTCTCGTCGGAGACGCCGAATTTGCGCATGTCGGCCTGGGGAAGATAAACGCGCCCTTTGAGGAAGTCGACACTGACATCCTGCCAGAAGTTGGCCAGTTGGAGAGCGGAGCAGGTGGCGTCCGAGAGGCGGAAGTTCTCGTCGCGCATATCGGCGCCGGCCTCGCCGCAGGCGTAGAGAACCAGGCGGCCCACCGGGTTGGCCGAGTAGCGGCAGTAGCCCAGCACATCCTGCATGGTCTCGTAGCGGGTCACGGTCTGGTCCTGGCGGAAGGCGCGGAGAAGATCGGCGAACGGCTCCTTGGGAATGGAACAGGCGCGAATGGTCTCAGACAGGGCGACAAAGACCGGATGGCGGGCCCGGCCTTCGTAGCATGCGTCCAGTTCCCTTCCCCACAGGTCGAGCAATGCCAGGGCGGCGGAGCGGTCGGGAACTTCGTCGCCCAAGTCATCGGAGACCCGGCAATAGGCGTAGATGGAGTGGAAATGGGGACGAAGAGCGGCGGGAAGAAACCAGCTTGTCACGTGGAAGTTTTCGTAGTGGGTTTCGGCCAGGTTGCGGCACCAGGCTCGGGCTTCAGCGAGCGTGGGAGCAATGTCGGGAATGCGGTAGGTGGCAGGAAGGGAAGCCCATCCGCGGGCTATGAGGCCGGCCTCTGCTTCCGGCGCGGCGATATTTGAGGGAGGGGTCGGCATGATTTCCATCTGCGGTTCTGTTTCATTATTTCATCTCTGCTGGGATGGGTAAGTCGGACGTGAGCAATCGCGTTGGAAGGATTTCGAACGGCCGTGCACATCCTTTCGGCAGAAAGGGCGGTGAATTACGGCACGATGGCGGTTTTAATCTCGGCTTCGCTGGAGCGATTCATCAGCTTCTCAAATACCCGGTTGAGTTCATACAGATGGGCGTGGCCGGTGATGAAAGCCCCGGCCTGGAACCGGCCTCCGGAGATGATTTCCAGAGCTTTGCGGCAGATAGCCGGCGTGTGATGAAACGTGGCGCGGAGGGTGATGTCGCTGTAGTGGATGCGGTTGGTGTCCAGGCTGACGCTGGTGTTGGCCGCGCAGCCGCCGAAGAAGTTGACGGTGCCTCCCTTGCGCACCAACTCGACCGCCTCCTGCCAGGCTTCGGGGACGCCGACGGCCTCGATGGCGATGTCGACGCCGCGCTCGCGGGGAGTCAGGGCCCGGGCGTCGCGGATCGCCCTGCGGATGTTCGAACTTTGCACCACGTGGGTTGCGCCCAGCTGGCGGGCGGCTTCCGCCTGGCCATCGTGGCGGACCAGGGCGATGGTCTCGTAGCCGGCGAGGGCTGCGACGTGGAGGATCATGAGGCCGAGCGGACCGCCGCCGATGATGGCCACAATATCGCCGGCGCGCGGATTCGAGTCCTCAAAGCCATGGACGGCGCAGGCAAGCGGCTCCGTCAGGGCCGCATGCTCCAGCGGTACGCTGTCGGGAACCTTCAGGGTGTTTTTGGAGACAATGCGCTCGGGAATGCGTATGAACTCCGCATAGGCGCCGTTGTTGAACAGCAGATCGTCGCAGAGATTTTCCTGGCCGCGGGCACAGAAGAAGCATTGCCCGCAGGGAGCGGAGTTGAGGGCGACAACCCGGTCGCCGGTGTCGAATGTGGTAACTCCTTCACCGGCCTCCACCACGGTTCCGGCCAGCTCGTGGCCGAATAGCGCCGGAGGGACGATCATGCGCGCGTGATAGCCGCGGCGAAAGACCTTCAGATCGGTTCCGCAGGTGAGCGCTGCGCCGACGCGGACGATCAACTCGCCGAGCCCGGCCTTGGGAATGGGTACGCTCTCGATCCGGACGTCTTCGCGGCCGTGCAGCACGGCGGCACGCATGGTGCCGCGCCCTGGGAAGAGCGCGTTTTCGACCGTCTTGCGGCCGTGATGGACTGCCGTCTCGACCTTCCTGCGGCCTTCGACGACGACCGTCTCAACCGTATTCAGGCCCGCCTCGACCACCGTCTCAACGGTGTTCAAGCCCCCTTCAACGACGTTTTCGACCGTTTGACGTCCTTTTTCGACGAGGGTCTTGGCGGTCTTGCGGAGGCTCGCGGATTTTACCGGGCTGTCCATCCTATCCCTTCAATGGGCTCCGGCCCCTGAGACAGGCTCAATCATAATCTTCATGGATCCCGGCTGGGGATTTGATGCGATTTCGATGGCCCCGACAGCTTGTTCGAGCTGGAAACGGTGTGAGATGAGCTGGCTCAAATCGAATCCGTTCTTGTACCCGTCGAAGATAAGGCTAGTGACCTCATCGAGAATAGGGAACGAGGATGAGTATGAACCGAGGAGGGTCTTCTCGTCCACACAGACAGCAGCGGGATCGAAGGTGGCTTCGCCGTGCTGGGTCTGGGCGAACAGCATAATCTTGCCGCCGGGGCGCGCGGCGTCCATTGCCGTCTTGATGAGGGCATTGCCGCCGACGGCGATGACCACCGCGTCGGCGCCGCGGCCTTCCGTAGCTGCCAGGACGCGATCGACAACATTCTCCGTGGCGGCGTGGATCGGGTCGGCGAGGCCGAAGCGCGCGGCGATGGCGTGGCGCTCCGCAAAGAGGTCGGAGGTAAGGACGCGCGCGCCTGTCCGCCGTGCAAGCGCGGCGTGCATCAGGCCGATGGGCCCCTGCCCGATGACCAGAATGGTGTCGTCGGGGGCGAGATTCAGAAGCTTCTGGCCCTTGAGAACGGTGTTCAGCGGCTCGATGAACGCGGCCTGCTCGAAAGGCACCTCGTCGGGTATGCGGACCACGCCGCGGTTGGCCACTACGAAGTCGAGGACACGGATGTACTCGGCAAAGCCGCCGCCCGAGGGCTCAAAGCCTGCGGTTGCGCCGGTCTTCTTGTAGAGCGGGCACTGCGCCGGCGTGTTTTTGCGGCAGTAATAGCACTCGCCGCAAGGCACATGATGAAAGCTCATCACGCGGTCGCCGACGGCGTAGTTGCTCACACCTGCCCCGACCGCGACCACGGTTCCGGCCATCTCGTGGCCGAAGATGCGCGGAGCGGAGTGGGAGCCCATGTGGATTTTTTTCAGATCGGTTCCGCAGATGCCGCAGGTGGCGATCTTGATCAGCAGCTCGCCGGACCCGATCCTGGGGACCGGAACGGTCTCGACGCGCATGTCGTTGATGCCGCGATAGACCACGGCGCGCATAGTGGCGGGGATGGGGAAATTTAGAAAAGTTTCAATTCCTGAGATTTGGGTAGCCATTCCGTTGCCTGATATGACCTCGTTCATCGCAGGAATTCCAGAAGCGACTCCGCGATGCTGTGGGAAGCTCTTCTGCTATTTTCTCCCATCCTGATGAGTGCAGGCCAGTACCAGGGCCGAATGAGCGCATAAAGTGCAAACCGAGCGGTCAGGAATTGTCCGTTCCCGTCGATGAAGGCGTTGAAGTCGGGAAGGTTGGCGTCGAGGGAGTCGCTCACGCCTTTAACCGAGTAGAACGGAATGCCGCGCATGGCTGCCAGGCGCGCGACGGCCGCGGCTTCCATATCGACCAGGGCGGCGGAGTAGGTGGAAGCGAAGCGAAGCTTTTCCGAGTGATTGGCCACCTTCGGGCTGGTAACAAGCCAGAACTCTCCCGCACCCGCGTCGCAGCGAAAGCGCTCGCCGGTGCGCACGTCAATCACGCCGGCAACGTTGTGGGCACTGCCCGCGGGGATCTCTGCGCGAAGCGCTCCCGCCCAGCCGATGGAAAACACCAGGTCGATGGGACCGCCGTCTTCAATGGCGGCGAAGGCGCGGGTTGCGGCCTGCTGGCCGGCGCCGGAACAGGCGGCGATCCACTCATCTTCTTCGTCGCGCTGCGCCCAGAAGTGAATACCATCGCGGTCGCTGTGCGGCCAGCCGCGGACGAGCGGCTTGAGCTCGCCGGGCATGGCGGCGATGATGGCGGTGCGGGTCATGATTTCGGTGCGTAGTCGTTTGTTCTGAACCATTCTATGGCCGCCCGCATAGCCGGGTAGACGGGTAGGATGCGAAAATCTAGCTCCTGCTGGGCGTGGGCGCTGGAGGCGTACATCTTCTTGCGCCCCATGCGGACCTCTTCGAGCGTGGCGCGAGGCTCCTTCCCCCGGATTCGGCCGGTGATCCACTCTTCAAGAAACGCATAAGTCGCGGCCACAGCGAAGGGGATCTTGACCGTCGGCGAAGGAATCCCGGTGATCGCCGACATCTTGTCGAGGATCTGCTTGAGGGTGAGGTTCTCTCCGCCCAGGATGTAGCGATGTCCGGGCGTGCCCCTGGTAAGCGCCAGCACATGCGCGCGGGCCACTTCAGAGACGTCCACCAGGTTCAGGCCGGTGTCGACGTAGGCCGGAAATTTGCCCTTGAGGAAATCGACAAAGATGCGGCCGGTTGGGGTGGGCTTGGAGTCGTTGGGCCCTATGGGGGTGGTGGGATTCAGGATCACCACCTGCTGCCCGGCCTGCGCGGCTTTGATCGCTTCTCGCTCGGCCAGGAATTTGGAGCGCTTGTAGTGGCCGACCATGTCGGCGAGCGAGACGGGCGTGTCTTCGTTGATCACAATTCCGTCGGTCCGGAAGTGCATGGTGGCGACGCTCGATGTATAAACTACGCGCTTGACGCCAGCCTCGCGGGCCATGCGCAGCAACTCGCGCGTGCCGTCAACGTTGGCGCGGTACATCGCGGCCGGGTCCGGGATCCACAGACGGTAGTCGGCAGCCACGTGGACCAGGGCGTCCATGCCGTTGAGCGCGTTTTTAATTGGTTCTGGATTCGACAGATCGCCGACAAATGTTTCGCCGGAGATGCCTTGGAGATTCCTGAGATTCGAGCTCTTGCGGATCAGCAGCCGCAGTTGCGCGCCTTCGGCAGCTAAGGCCTTAGCCACATGGTGGCCGACGAATCCTGTGGCGCCTGTCAGGAAAATCTTCATGGCAAGGAATACGACAAATTGGCAGTGCTTCGCGGCAGACTCGTGGATTGGCGGGTCGACGCTCAGCGTATGTACTTATTTTACGCGGATGGATCGAGAGAAGATCGCAGATGATGAAGCACTGGCTTTGCTGGTCGCATATAATGCAAAATTGCATTACAATAGATAAATAGGGGTGAGCCGATGGCCATTGTGAGCACAACATCGAGGGGACAGGTGACGCTTCGCAAGGAAATCTTCCAGCACGTTGGAATCAAACCCGGCGATAAATTGGAGATCGATCTGTTGCCGGGGGGCGAGATCCGGGGCAGGGCGGTGCGCAAGAAGGGAAAGATCGAAGACTTTTTCGGTTGCCTTGCCGGCAAGACGAACGTAAAGCTCACGATTGAAGAGATGAACGACGCAATCGGAGATGCGGCTGCGGAAGCTGGTATGGCCGGTCTTAAGCGATGAAGATCATCGTGGACACGAATGTGCTGGTGCGGGCGGCGGTTCAGGATGACCCTGACCAGGCACTTACAGCGAGGCGGGTATTAAAGGAGGCCGAGCCGGCGATCATTGGCCGTCACGCGCTGGGCGAATTCATTTGGGTTCTGCGCCACACCTATAGATTTCGCCGCACGGAAATTGCTGCGGCATTAAAATACCTGCTCAACGCGAAGAACATCGTCGTGGACGCCGCTGCCGTTGCCGCTGGCTTTGACGCAATGGAGGCTGGCGCGGATTTTGCCGACGGCGTGATTGACTTCGAGGGCCGCTGGCTGGGCGGCGACACGTTCGTTTCTTTCGACAAAAAGGCGGTCGCGGCTCTGGAGAAGCTCGGCCAGAAGGTAAGATTGCTGGCTTGATCAGCTGCTCCCGGGGACAAAGTCGGTATCTCCATGAGTTGCAGCAGGCCTCAACTCTGGCAGCGGAAAATGTATCTGGACCTGGTGAAGACTGTATCCAAGCCAGGACACAGGAAATTGTGCCTTTCCTGGAGGAGCGTTCGAGCGATGAAGCTACAAGTGGAATACGTGGAGTTGGTGAGCGATTTGCCTTTTGAAGCCGTGGTTGAGGCCTTCGAGAAGGCGACCGGCACCGTGGAGGGTTCCGGATACAGTCATGCCGTAGCCGGCGCGAAAACGACGGCCGAGTTTGAAGAGATTGTTCGCAAACAGGAGAGCGCGAGCGGGTTCATGCGTTTCCTCACCCTTGATCACGGCGCGTGGATGAAGAAATTCGAGGGAACAACGGCAAAGGCGAAGATGTATACGATCGGAAATCCGCTGATTGCGCGCACCATGCTGCGGCATGAGATGGCGGCGGGGCTGAATGTGCCGGTCCGCATCATCATCTTTCAAGACGCCGAGAAGAAGACGCGCCTCGGATATCACGTTCCGTCGAGCTTGATGGCGGCGTACGGCAATGACGCGGTCATGGCAGCGTGCCAGGATTTGGATGCGAAGCTGGAACGGCTCGCGAAGACCGCAATCGGAGCCGCCTGACGCTGGCGCTCCGCCCGGCCGGTTCCGGAAAGGCGGATTGTTCCCCCTCCGACTTCGCTTGGGATGACGACTGTTCGGGAGGGAAGTTACTCCAGCTTGTCAGGATGCAGCGCGATGTTCTTTTCCCCTGCCGCCTTTTTCTCGTTGTAGGCCTTCACCCAGTCTTCCCAGTGCTTGCCGGCGGCGCGGTCTTTGCCGGTGAACTCAATCCGCGCGATCTCGGCATAGGTCACTTTGCGCTTGTCGGCAGCCTTGGGCGTGAAGTATTGGACCCAGGAGTCGGCCAGCGTGGGACCATTATGGCTATTGAAGATGTAGGCTTCGATCTTTTCGCCCGATTTGAGCGTGAGGGTTACGTCGCCGCGGTAGTCGAGGGCCTTCCCGATGGCTGCCTTGATCTCTTCATCCGTGGCTAATTCGGGGACCCAGCCTTCGAGGTTCTCATGTTGAGAGCCGGGGGCGACCTCAAGGGCTTCGATTTGTTCGCGGGTGTATTTAAGCACTTCGGCCGTCATGCGCGAGTCTCCTCGAGTTGACGACCGGGCGTCTCAATCTTGACCAGCGCGGGGGAACCTTGCGCGGCGGGCTCGTTGAGCAAATTGAGCGCGTGCTGGTCGGGGTAGCGGGTGAAGGTGCCCCGGACCATGGCGATGAAGCCCTTGAGCGAGCCGAAGCCATCGATCACCGCCGGCGCCTCGTATCCGCAACTCACCATGCAGTTGGCGCACTTGGGATTGCCCGAGGGGACGCCGTAGTCTTCCCAGTTCGTCTCTTCCAGCAGTTGCTTGTAACTGTCGGCGTAGCCCTCCTGGAGCAGGTAGCAGGGGCGCTGCCAGCCGAAGATGTTGTATGCGGGCATACCCCAGGGGATGCAGTCGTAGTTGCGGTCGCCCATCAGGAACTCGAGGAACAGTGGCGACATGTTGAATTTCCAGGTGGGCTTGCGGTTGGAGAGAATCGCCCGGAAGAGCCGCCGAACCCGCGCGCGGCCCATGAACTTGGTTTGATCGGGAGCCTTGTCGTAGCTGTAGCCGGGAGAAAGAACGATGCCCTCGACGCCCATGCTCATCACTTCATCGAAGAACTTGCGCACGTTGTTCGGATCGGTTCCGTCGAAGAAGGTGGCATTGGTCGTCACGCGGAAACCGCGCTTGACTGCCTCCTTGATGCCTTCGACAGCGATGTCGTACCCGCCCTCGCGGCAGACGGAGAAGTCATGGTGTTCGCGGTCGCCGTCCAGGTGAACGGAGAAGGTAAGGTACTTCGACGGCGTGAACTCCGGCAGCCGGCGCTTCAGTTCCAGGGCATTCGTGCACAGGTAGATATATTTTTTGCGCGCGATGAGACCGTTGACGATCTCGACGATCTGCGGATGAAGCAACGGTTCCCCGCCGGGGATGGAGACCATGGGCGCGCCGCACTCATCCACTGCGGCGAAGCACTCCTCGGGCGTGAGCTGCTTCTTGAGGATATGGGGCGGGTATTGCACCTTGCCGCAACCGGCGCAGGCCAGGTTGCAGCGGAAGAGCGGCTCGAGCATCAGCACCAGCGGGTAGCGCTTGGTGCCGCTAAGCTTCTTTTTCAACACGTAGGTTGAAACCGTCCACATTTGAGAGATCGGAACTGCCATTCGTCGTTAACCTCAGGGGCTTCTTGAAGCCCAGCCTTTTTCGTCCTATGCAGCGCGCTCCATGGCACGCTTGTAGCTGGTCAATGCCAGCAGCGGAAAGAAATCGCGATAGAGCGTATACGCCAGGTAGAAGACGCGCGGGAAGCCTGTACCTGTGATGATACTCTGACGCAACTTTCCTTCGCCCATCGATTCATCCCAACTGCCGTCGGGTCTCTGCCGGGTTAACAGCCAGCGAACGCCCTTGGCGATGGAGTCGGAGCGGTCGTCGCCGGCGGCCAGCAGCGCCAGCAGCGCCCAAGCGGTCTGCGAGGGAGTGCTGGGACCGATGCCGCGAGTGTTCGGGTCGTCGTAGCTGCCGCAGGTTTCGCCCCAGCCGCCGTCGGAATTCTGCACCATGCGAACCCACTCGGCGGCCTGCTGAATTTGTGGCTCAAGATGGTCGATGCCGATGGCTTCGAGGCCGCGCAGAACCAGAAACGTGCCATAGATGTAGTTCACTCCCCAGCGCCCGAACCAGCTCCCGTCCGGCTCCTGCTCGGCGAAGATGAACTTGATCGCCTTCTGAACCCGCTTGTCGTCCTGTGTATAGCCGTAGGCGGCGAGCATGTCAAGAATTCTTCCGGTGATATCGACCGTGGGCGGATCGAGCATGGCATTATGATCCGCGAACGGGATGTACTGGAAGATCATCCTGGTATTGTCTTTGTCGAAGCTGCCCCATCCGCCGCTCCTGCACTGCATGGCGAACTCCCACTCGATAGCGCGTTCGCACACCTGGTGCTGATAACGCTCGCGGGGGTTGTCGACCTTGTTGAGGGCCAGCAGAACCTGGGCAGTGTCGTCGGTGTCGGGATAAAACTCGTTGTTGTACTCGAAGTACCAACCCCCCGGATCGGTGCGCGACACCTTAACGGCCCAGTCCCCCTTGTGGCGAACTTCCTTGGAGAGCATCCAGTCGGCCGCCTTGATCATGCGCGGGTCGTTGCGCGGCACGCCGGCTTCTCCCAGTGCATAGACGGCCTGTGCCGTGTCCCACACCGGAGAGGCGCATGGCTGCATGCGGAAGGTGGGCTCGGGCATCTCTTCAGTCGGCGTCTGTTCGATGCCCAGTTTTTCAAACTCGTCCCGGGCGCGAATCACCTGGGGATCGTCCTCCGAGTAGCCCAGGCAGCGCAGGGCGATGATGGCATTGAGCATGGCGGGATAGATGGCGCCCAGGCCGTCGGTCATCTCCAGCCGCTCGAGCATCCATTTTTCGGCGCGCTTCAGGGCCAGCGCGCGCAGCGGGCGGATGTGAACCGCCTCCGCCCAATGCGTGATTCGATCCAAGATAAGGAAGAAATTGCGCCAGGAGAGAAGGTGTTTGCGATCCATCCGCAGGCGCAGGGTAGAGCTGGCGCGTCCGCCGACGAATAGCTCGTCGATGCTTTGCTCAGCCGGGATCTTCTTATAGGGCTTCTTGGCGTAGATGATGGCCAACGGAACGAGAATCGAGCGCGACCACGAGGAGATCTCGTAAATATTGAAATAGAACCAATTGGGAAAAAGAACAATCTCCGGCGGAATGGCCGGGACGGCGTCGTAGTCATACTGGCCAAGCGCGCAGAGATACATCTTGGTAAAGGTGTTGCACGCCACCACGCCGCCATGGGCAAGAATCCATTGGCGGCACAGTGCAAGCCGCGGGTCGTCGGGTCCGATGCCAACCAGCTTGGCTGAAAAATAGCACTTGACGGAGAGCGAGATATTCCCCGGACCGCCGGGGTAGATGCTCCAGCTTCCGTCTTCGTTCTGGTAGCGCATCATCTCCGTGCAGGCTCGCAACAGGCGGGCGTGGTTTCCGGATTCCAGTAGTGTATGCAGGAAGATGTAGTCCGCCTCCAGCATGGAATCGGCTTCGAGTTCGCCGCACCAGTAGCCGTCGGGATGCTGGCGGGAGAGGATGTACTCCCGCGAACGGTGAATCGAGGACTCGACATCGGCCAGGTCCGCGTCGATTCGGCCAAAGCGTGGGGTTGCAGATGTTGCCGCCGCCAGTCGTGCCCTGTCCTGTTCTGCCGCGAATTTTGCTCTGCTTTGCTTTGGACTCATGCGGTCTTAAAGCGCCTCAGTTGACCTTCAGAATGCAGCCGGGCCCGGCTGGATCGAGCGCGGATGTCCCCTGCCGCTAAAAATACTCAAAAACCCGAGAGTCTGATTAGCGCATAGGAACCGGTTCGTTCCCGCCGGCGCTGCCGATGGCTTGCACGATCTCCGGAGGCAGGCCGAAGCGCACATTTTCCGGCATCACCTCTACCTCTTCGACGCTTCCAAAGCCGTTTAGTCGCAGATAATTAACCACATCCTCGACCAGCACTTCGGGGGCGGATGCGCCCGCCGTGACAGCCACCGTTGAAACTCCCTCAAGCCAGGCCGGATCGATGGCCTCGGAGTTGTCGATGAGGTAACCGATGGTGCCCAGGTTGCGGGATACCTCGACCAGTCGGTTGGAGTTCGAACTGTTGGTGGAACCGACCACCAGAACCAGCCCGGCGTCGTGGGCCACGTTGCGCACAGCCACCTGGCGGTTCTCCGTGGCGTAGCAGATATCCTGCGAGTGCGGGCCGACGATGTTGGGAAACTTGATCTTAAGGGCCGATATGATGTCGCGGGCCTCGTCAAGCGAGAGGGTGGTCTGGGTGAGATACGCAACGCGGTCGGGATCGGGCACCTGGAGGGCTTCGACCTCAGCCACGTTTGAGACGACCTGCGTCACTTCGGGAGCTTCGCCCAGGGTGCCTTCAATCTCGTCGTGATCGCGATGGCCAATGAGCACCAGTGAATAGCCCTGCTTGGCAAATTTGACCGCCTCGATGTGGACCTTGGTCACTAGGGGGCAGGTGGCGTCGATAACCTTCAGGTTGCGGCCCTTGCTGACCTCGCGGACGGCCGGCGAAACGCCGTGGGCGGAATAGATGACGCGCTGGCCGTCGGGCACATCGTCGATCTCATGGACGAAGATCGCGCCCTTTTCCGCCAGCTCGTTGACAACATAGCGGTTATGGACGATTTCGCGGCGCACATAGATGGGTGCTCCAAAGGTTTCGAGGGCGATTTTGACGATGTCGATCGCGCGCACGACTCCGGCGCAAAAGCCGCGCGGTTTGAGGAGCAGCACCCTCTTCTGACTTGGGGAAGACTGCGAAGAGGTACCGTTTGACGCGGGTGCAAAGGCAGCTGTGGTCACATGACCAGTATACCAATGGGCGAGTTGAGCGTGGGAGACTGATTTCGATGGGGGTACGGGAGTAGTCATAGTGTCGGTCCCGGACTGACCCCGGCATGCGCTCAGCTTTGGGCGCGGTTGAGCCAGACGGGGAGGTAGGGCGCGTCGGCGGGATGGTTCGCGGCGATCGTCTGGTAGTGTGCGGCGCGGGCGGTGATGAATGCCTGAACGAGGGCAGCCTGATCGCAGTTGTTGGTGGCCGCCAGAGTGTTCGGGCCCCAGCCGCCGTCGACCTTGAGGCTGGCGCCGAGTGAGTTCACGGCCTGCTGGAGGGTTATAACCGATGTGCCGGCGCCGCCGTTGACCCCGAAATCGAAAACGCGCTTGGCGAGATCGTCGGTAACCAGTTGAGCGAGCCAGTTGTTCCAGAATTTGGCTTGATAAAAGGCCTGAACGGCCGGCGGGCGAGACGCCTGGGGCAGTGCCGCGATGGTTGCGAAGTCGTCCGGCCACGCTCCCGAATTAATGCCGCTGATCGCGTAGCACGGAGGAGCGCAGCCTGCTGGGCAGGGATCGGAGACCTGGGCACAGGCCATGTGCGGATCCTCGAACTGCATGGCCCATTGGAACGCAATGTTGAAATCTGCCATCGAGGAAGTCTCCTTTGAGAATTTGCCGAGACGCGAAGCGTTTCCCGCCCATGATAGCCGAGAAGATTATGGCCGGAAAGAAAAAAACTTTGAGCGGAATGGAAGAGTTCCGGGAGGGTCGCTGAGCGCCATCCTTTTAAGTGGCGGCGGCATCGTAAGTTAGGTCTGGCGATTGATTTCAATAGCCCGGGAAACCGGCGCAGGGAGCGAAAGATGGCAGATACAAAAAAATGCGCAAACCCCACTTGCTCGTGTCTCGCTGATGGAAAGTCGAAGTATTGCAGTGCCCATTGCGAGGGGCTGGCCGACAAAACCGAGGTCGTTTGCGCCTGCGGGCATCCGGGTTGTCGCGGAGAAGCCGCCAACGTTTAGAGCACGGTATAGACGCATAGATAAAGAAAGCTGAAAGGCTTATAGACAGCAACGGCCTCCAGGTTGGCGGGACGTCGGTACGCCGCAGCCTGGGGGGCGATTGAGACGGACTGGGTGCGCTGCAAATCACGCAGCGCTTTTTTGTTGCTTTTCTCCCCACTCCGCTCACCCTCCTCGCCCCGCAGGTGTTGCCTCAATGTGGGAAACTGGGCGGATGAGATCCGCGACAGCAGACGCGTTGGGGGAGGTGGGGCTGCCTATGCCCGTGCGGGATCTCGCCGCCAGAACCTGGGACACCGTTGTTGTCGGAGCGGGCCACAACGGACTGGCGTGCGCGGCGTATCTCGCCATGGCCGGGCAGCGCGTGCTGGTCATTGAAAGCCGGGCAAGGGTGGGAGGGGCCTGCACGATTGAAGAACCGTTCCCAGGTGTGCGCATGTCGCCTTGCGCCTATCTTGCAGGGCTGCTCCATCCGCTGGTGGTTGAAGAGCTCGAACTGCCGCAGCGGGGTTTCAAATGGACGCCCGCTGTCAACGGGTTGTTTGTCCCCTTTCTCGATGGGTCGAGCATTCAACTCTGGGACGACGACGCGCGCTGTGAGGCGGAAGTCCGCGCCTTGGCACCGGGCGACGTCGAGGGCTGGAAGGCGATGAACGATGTGATTCGCCGGCTCCGCGATCGCCTGAGGCCCGCCAGCGAAGCCGATGTGTGGATCGGCGAGGCGCCGACTCAAGACCAGGTCGAGACCCGGCTGGGGGCCGATCAAGAGGCGCGGGCACTCTTGTTCGAGTGGTCGATGGCCGAATTTGTAGAAAGGTATCTGCGGGATGAGCGATTGCAAACCGCTTACCTGGGCCAGGGAGTAATCGGGACCAATGCCAGCCCTTTCGATCCTGGTACAGCCTCGATTCGCTTTCATCATGCGTCGGGCCGGATGGGCGGGATGCCGGGGATGTGGGGCTACGTCGAGGGCGGCATGGGAATGGTCTCGTTCTACTTCTGCGATGCGGCGCGGGAGGCGGGAGCGACCGTGGCTGCCGGCGTCGCCGTCGAGCGGATTGTGCCGGGCGAAGGCGTGGAGTTGGAGAGCGGCGAACGCATCCGGGCGCGGAATGTGGTGTCGAATGCCGACCCGCGACGGGCTCTCGCCATGCTGGGTGCGCATGCCGATGCGGCGTGGAAGGCTGCCGTGGAGCGGGTGCCGATGGTGGGCTGCACGGTCAAGCTGAATGTTCATCTGCGCGAACTGCCCAACTTCACCGCGCGGCCAGGGACAAACGAAGCGCACCACGATGGACAGATCAACGCCCCGCTGACCCATGAAGAGTGGAAGGCTGGATTTGCGGCGGCGCGGAGAGGCCAACTGCCGGAGCATCTCTGGTGCGAGCTCTATTTCCAGAGCGTTCACGATCCTTCCGTGGTTCCCAATTCCGAACATACGATGAGCATCTTCGCGCAGTATGTCCCGTACCAGTTTGCGCGCGGAAGCTGGGATGAGAGGCGCGGCGAGGTGCGCAGCCTGGCGCTCCGGTCGCTGGGACGATTCTGCTCGAATATCGATGAAGCGGTGATCGACGCGCAGGTGCTGGGTCCTCCGGATATCGAGAAGAAGGTTGGGCTGACCGGCGGACATATCTTTCAGGGAGAGTGCCTGCCCGCCTATATGTGGGCCAACCGGCTCAATGCGCGCACCCCGATGAAAGGCGTGTATCTTTGCGGAGCGTGCACCCATCCGGGCGGAAGCGTGATCGGCATCAATGGGCGGAACGCGGCGATGGCCTTGCTCGCCGATGAAAATCAAATTTAGCTTCAACCTCTTGCGCGGCTCTGATATGCTCCGCCGTAATGCCTTCCCCGGCGGAACTGAAAAGAACAATTGGACTGCGCGACCTGACGCTGTTCTATCTGGCCGCGGTGATGAGCGTGCGCTGGACGGCGATGGCTGCCTCGGCCGGCCCCAGCGTCCTGGTCATCTGGATCGCGGCTCTGTTTTGTTTTTTTGTCCCCCTGGCCGCGTGCGTAATGGAGTTGTCTTCGCGGTATCCGCAGGAGGGCGGCCTCTACGTGTGGTCGCGGGAGGCATTCGGCGATTTCTCCGGGTTCACGGCGGCGTGGGCCTATTGGATGAGCAATCTTCCCTACCTGCCGGGCGTGCTTTATTTCGGCGCGGCATCGGTCTTGTTTGCACTTGGTTCGCGCGGGCGCGAGTGGTCGGCGAGCCCCGGCTACTTTATGTGGTTCGCCTTGATCTGGATCGCTGCGATCACGGTCATGAATATCCTGGGAGTGAATGCGGGCAAGTGGCTCAACAACGTCAGTTCGATGGGAGGAACGATCTCCCTCGCCGCCCTGATTCTGCTGGGAGCGGTTTCCTGCTGGCGGTTCGGAGCGGTGACCCCCATTACGGCTGCCAGCCTTGCGCCCCACTGGTCGGTGAAAAACGCGATCTTCTGGTCGAGCGTGTTCTTTGCCTTCGCGGGCGTGGAGATGGGATCGGCGATGGGCGACGAAATCAAGCAGCCAAGACGAGTGATTCCGCTGGCGATACTGATGGGCGGCTGCGTGATTGTCATCGGATACGTTGCGGGAACGGCATCGCTGCTGATCGCGCTGCCCAGCGGAGCGGTAAGCGGGCCGGAAGGATTCATGAACGGAGTCGGCGCCTTGAGCTCGCACCTTGGGGTTGGATGGATGCTGGTTCCGCTGGCGCTGCTTGTGGGGTTGAACGGCGTAGGCGGCGCGGCGGCCAGCCTTTCCTCCACGTCGCGGCTGCCCTTCGTTGCCGGCATCGATCACTATCTGCCGTCCGCCTTCGGGAAGATTCATCCGCGCTTCCGCACCCCCTGGGTCGCGATCGGCGTGTACGGGCTGGCGGCGATGGGGATGGCGCTTTTCAGTCAAGCGGGAACCACCGTGCACGGCGCATACGACGTGCTGGTGAGCATGGCCGTGCTCACTGAGTTCCTGCCCTTCTTGTTCGTCTTTTCGGCCATCATCCGGGTGCAGGGACGGCCGGTGTCGGCCGATGTGAGGCGGGTACCGGGAGGACGTCCGGTGGCGATCGTGCTGGCCGGCGTCGGCCTGGCGAGCACATTGCTTACCATCGTGCTCTCGGTGATTCCCGCGGACGACGATCCGCACCCGGCGTGGGCCGTGGTGAAGGTGGCAGGGGCGACGGCAGTCCTGGTGGGAGCCGGCATCGTTGTATTTCTTATTGAACGGCGCAGACTGTCGGCATCGTTCTCCCTGGATATGAAGTAGAAACTGGGTTCGAATCGAAGGGTTGCTCCCGTACCGGGAGGCGGTTTTCGATAAGGTCGATGAAGGCTCCGCAGGGCGTCGCTATGCGTGCCCATCCCATTGTGTGATGCGCTGTAAGGTGCTGCCTGAAAGCATCTTAACCCGTTATAATGGCGCGGGAGCGATGAATGCCGGGGGGTGCACGACTCCGGCGTCGCGCCGATCCTCCAGCGGGGCGTCAAACCTGCAACTAAATCGACTCCCGATGCGTCAATCAAACGTTTGCGTTTTGGCGGCTTCTCAACTCTCAATACGGCACTGTAAATTCATTGAGTCGAGCCGTGTCTGAGCGCCAGGGCTCCGTTCTGGGGTTTTATAAGAGGGTTTTTATCGCGTGTTGATACGCTCCTCAGTTCGCATACCCAGTTCCGTTTTCAGACTTTGTAAAATGCCACTCACCATCACCGGTCCGAAACTGGACACCAAGAGAATGATATGGACCCAAGCTCTCCCGCCTCCGATCCGACGCACGATTTAGCCTTCCGCCAACGACCCGACAAAGCCGGAAAAAAACGCCGCCACTGGTGGATCTGGGCGGTGGTGCTGGTCCTCTTCGGGCTGCTTTTTTACTGGGTGATCCAGAGCCACAATAAGAGCCAGCAGGCGCTGCAAGGCGGCGGCCGGCGGGCGATGATGGGGCCGGTTCCGGTAACCTGGGCGACCGCGACCAAGGGCGACATCGGCGTCTATCTTGACGCCATCGGTACGGTCACGCCAACCTACACCGACTCGATCACCGCGCAGGTGACCGGCGTGATCACAGCGGTACATTTTCGCGAGGGGCAGTTCGTGCACAAAGGCGATCCGCTGATCGACATCGACGCGCGGCCCTATGAGGCGACGCTGGTCGAGGCGCAGGGAGCGCTCGAGCGGGACCAGAGTCTGCTCGCCGAAGCGCAGATGGACCTGGAGCGCTATAAGGCGGCCTGGGCAAAAAATGCCATCCAGCGCCAGACCCTCGAGGATCAGGAAAAAGTGGTGCTGCAGGATCAAGGCACGGTGAAAAACGATCAGGGCACGGTCCAGTACGACCAGGTGCAGGTGAGCTACTGCCACATCGCCTCGCCCATCGACGGACGCGTGGGACTGCGGCTGGTCGATCCCGGGAATCTGGTAACCGCGAACTCGACGACTACCCTGCTGGTGGTGGCGCAGACCGCGCCCATCACCGTGATTTTCACGCTGGCCGAAGACAGCCTGCCACAGGTCCAAAAGCAGATGCGGGGCTCGTCTGCCCTCCAGGTGCAGGCCTATGACCGCTCCCAGCAATCCCTTCTCGACACGGGCAGGCTCATCACCGTCGACAACCAGATCGACACCACCACCGGCACGGTGAAGATGCGCGCGCAATTCGCGAACTCAAAGGGAATGCTGTTCCCGAATCAGTTTGTGAACACCCGTCTGCTGGTGAAGACGCTCGAAAATCAGATCCTGATTCCCTCCTCCGCGATTCAGCACAACGGGTCAACCGACTTTGTTTACGTCATCGAGCCGAACGGCGATCAGAACGGCAAGCCGACTTACAAAGCGGTCATGCAAAATGTGAAATCGGGCATCTCGGACAAGGGCAATACGGCAGTTACCGGCATCAATGCGGGAACAATAGTGGCCGACAGCAGTTTTGAAAAGTTGACGAATAACGCGGTGGTCTACCAGTCGAAGGTCGCGCTGCCCAGCACCGACACCACCGAGGACAGCGCTCCATGAGTCCGTCTCGCCCATTTATTTTGCGGCCGGTTGCAACCTCGTTGCTGATGGCCGCAATTCTCCTGGTTGGGATTGTCGCATTCACGCAGTTGCCGGTATCGGCGCTGCCTGAGGTCGACTATCCGACCATCCAGGTGCTGACTTTTTATCCTGGCGCCAGCCCCAACGTGATGGCCACCACGGTGACCGCACCGCTGGAGCGGCAGTTTGGCGAGATGCAGGGCCTGAGCCAGATGACCTCGACCAGCGCCGGCGGCGTTTCGGTCATCGTCCTGCAGTTCAATCTCTCGCTGTCGCTCGACGTGGCGGAAGAGGAAGTGCAGTCGGCGATCAACGGAGGCCAGTCCTTCCTTCCCTCCGACCTGCCCGTGCCGCCTGTTTATAACAAGACCAATCCAGCGGACGCGCCGGTGCTCACGCTGGCAATTACTTCCGATACCATTCCGCTTTCGCAGGTGGAAGACGATGTGGACACACGCCTGGCGCCGCGTCTTTCGCAACTCGCAGGTGTGGGCCTGGTGAGCATCAGCGGCGGACAGAAGCCGGCCACGCGCATCCAGGTGAATCCGGTTCAGCTCTCCTCCTACGGGCTGAATATGGAGGACGTGCGCACAGCGCTTACCGAAGCCAGCGTCAATTCTGCGAAGGGCAACTTCGACGGACCGCGCCAGGACTATCAGATCGACGCCAACGATCAGGTCACCGATCCCAGCCAGTACAAGAACGTGGTCATCTCTTACACCAACGGCTCGCCGGTCTTTGTAAAAGACGTAGCCAACGTGGTCAACGGCGTCGAGAACACGCGGCAGGCGGCGTGGATGAACCAGACGCCCGCGGTGATTCTCAATATCCAGCGCCAGCCCGGAGCCAACACCATCACCGTGGTCAAAAGCATCCAGGCGGTGCTGCCGCAGTTGGAGGCCAATCTCCCCGCGTCGATCAAAGTGACCACGCTAACTGACATGACCACCAGCATCCAGTCTTCGGTGAGCGACGTGGAGTTCGAGCTGATGCTTACCATCGGCCTGGTGGTCATGGTCATCTTCCTGTTCCTGCGCAGTCTCCGCGCCACCATCATTCCGTCGATCGCCGTGCCGCTTTCGCTGGTGGGCACATTCGGCGTGATGTACCTGCTGGGCTACTCGCTGGACAACCTGTCGCTGATGGCCCTGACCATCTCGACCGGCTTCGTCGTCGATGACGCGATCGTGATGATCGAGAACATCAGCCGCTTCCTCGAAGAAGGAATGCCGCCTCTCGAAGCCGCGCTCACCGGCGCCGAGCAGATCGGCTTCACCATCATCTCGCTCACCATCTCCTTGATTGCCGTGCTCATTCCACTGCTGTTCATGAGCGACGTGGTGGGTCGGCTCTTCCGCGAGTTCGCCGTCACGCTGGCGGTGACCATCATCATCTCGGCGGTGGTTTCTTTGACCCTGACGCCGATGATGTGCTCGAAGATTCTGCGCCACGAGCCGGATGAGAGTCGCGGCCGCTTCTATCGCGTGTCGGAGCGCATGTTCGAGAGAATGATCGCGTTCTACGGGCGCACCCTGCGCTTCGTTCTCGGCTACCAGACGTTCACTCTGCTGGTCGCGGCTGCCACGCTGGCTCTCACCATCTTCCTCTACATCGTCATTCCCAAGGGTTTTTTTCCCACCCAGGACACCGGCGTCATCCAGGGCATCACGCAGGCCAATCAGTCGATCTCCTATGCTGCCATGTCTGCCAAGCAACAGGAACTGGCCCGGATCATTCTCGCCGATCCCGCGGTTGAGAGCCTCTCGTCGTTCATCGGCGCGGACGGCATCAACACCACGATGAACAGCGGCCGCATCTCGATCAACCTGAAGCCCCTCGACCAGCGGCACATGAACGCTTCAGACGTGATCCGGCGCCTGCAGAACAGCCTGGCCCAGGTCGAGGGCATGCACGTTTACATGCAGCCGGTGCAGGACATCACGGTGGATGACCGCGTCAGCCGGACACAATATCAGTACACGCTGGTCGATCCGGATACCGACGAACTGAATGAATGGACCAACAGGTTTGTAGGCGATTTGCAAAAGCTGCCGGAGTTGGAAGACGTGGCCACGGATCAGCAGACCGGGGCGCGCGCGGTTCAACTGGAGATCGATCGCGTGACCGCATCGCGGCTCGGTATTGCGCCAACGACCATCGACAACACCCTCTACGACGCCTACGGCCAACGCGAAATCAATACCCTGTATACACAATTGAACCAGTATCACGTGATCCTGGAAACACAGCCTGAGTGGCAGCAGAACCCGGCCAACCTGAGGGACCTTTACATCCAGACCAACGCTTCGTCGAGCGCAACCGGCGCAAGCGCGGCCTCTTCTTATTCGTCCTCGGCCTCCGCATCGGCGGGATCGAACGCGCTGACCTCGTCGACCAAGTACACGCCATCCTCGCAGGTGCTGAGCGCGCCGACCCGAGTGCTTTCGGGAACCACCACCACCACGGGCTCGTCGTCGGCAACCGGCACAACCGCGGGAACCACGCCCAACACCGCGACTGCTTCCGTAGGCGGCAACGCCATACCGCTGAGTGCATTCACGCACGCCTCGAGGACCACCGAGGCGCTCTCCATCAATCACCAGGGACAGTTCCCTTCCGTCACCGTTTCCTTCAACCTGTCCGACCGGGCCTCGCTGGGCGGCGCGATCGACGATATTGAAAAAGTGGTCAAGAACGAGCACTTCCCTGCCAGCCTGCAGTCGGACTTCCAGGGCACGGCGGCATCGTTTCACAACTCGCTGTCGAATGAAGCGCTGCTGATTCTGGCTGCGCTGGTTACCGTTTATATCGTTCTTGGCGTTCTGTATGAGAGCTTCATACACCCCATCACGATTCTTTCCACATTGCCCTCGGCCGGCGTGGGCGCGCTGCTGGCGCTGATGCTCTTCCGCGAAGACCTAAGCGTGGTCGCGATCATCGGCATCATCCTGCTGATCGGCATTGTGAAGAAGAACGGCATCATGATTGTCGACTTCGCGCTGGAGGGCGAGCGCGAGCACGGCAAGACCGCGACCGAAGCCGTATTCGAGGCATGCATGTTGCGATTCCGGCCCATCATGATGACCACCATGGCCGCGCTGCTGGGCGGCATTCCGCTGGCCGCCGGCACCGGCCTGGGCTCGGAGTTGCGGCGTCCGCTGGGCATTGCCATGGTAGGCGGCCTGTTGCTCAGCCAGGTGCTCACGCTCTATACAACTCCGGTGATTTATATCTTCTTCGATAACCTCGGCCACCGCATCACGGGTCGGCGGCCGTCGCAGGTTTCCCAGACCCAGCCGCGCGAGCCGGGTGTCGAGGGCGCATGAGCCTCTCGTCCCCGTTCATCAAGCGGCCGGTGGGCACTGCGCTGCTGACGGTGGCTGTGGCCATCGCCGGGGGCATTGCGTTTACGGTCCTTCCGGTGGCTCCGCTGCCGCAGGTAGACTTTCCCACCATCAGCGTCTCGGCCAGCCTGCCGGGAGCGAGCGCGCAGATCATGGCCGCCTCGGTGGCCACGCCGCTGGAGCGGCAGTTCAGCCACATCGCCGGCATCACGGAGATGACCTCATCGAGCTCGCTGGGCAGCACCGGCGTGACCCTGCAGTTCGACCTGAGCCGCAACATCGACGGAGCCGCGCGCGATGTGGAAGCGGCCATCAACGCGGCGCGCACCTATCTGCCTACCAACCTGCCATCCAATCCCTCGTATCGCAAGGTGAATCCCGCCGATTCGCCGATCATCATTCTCGGCCTGACGTCGAATAAGTATGACGTAACTAAGATTTACGATCTGGCTTCAACCATCCTGGAGCAGAAACTTTCGCAGATCAACGGAGTAGGCCAAGTGTTTGCGGGTGGAGGCGCAACTCCTTCCGTGCGCGTCGAGGTGAATCCGACCAAGTTGGAGAGCTTCGGGCTGACGCTGGGCAGCGTGCAATCGTTGCTGCGGCTGCAGAACTCGCATGAGCCGACCGGCCAGCTCTCTGACAACGGCGTCACCGCGGACATTATCACCAACGACCAGATCTCCCAGGCCGACGATTATAAGCGGCTGATCGTCGGCTATCACAATGGCGCGGCGGTGCGCCTGGAAGACGTCGCGGATGTGGTGAATTCGACCCAGAACCTGCGCACCGCCGGCTACATGGACGGCAAGAGGGCGGTATTCATCATCATCTTCCGCCAGCCGGGCGCAAACATCATTCAGACGGCGGATCGCGTCAAAGCGCAGCTTCCATTCCTTGAAGCGGTGCTTCCGCAGGGCATCACCACCACGCTTGTGATGGATCGGACAATCACCATTCGCGCCTCGGTTAACAATGTGGAGACCACGCTGATCGGCTCCATCATCCTGGTGGTGCTGGTGGTGTTTGTCTTTCTGCGCAGCCCGCGCGCCACCTTGATTCCGAGCGTCGCGGTTCCGGTTTCGCTCATCGGCACCTGCGCGGTGATGTACATATGCGGGTACACCCTGGACAACCTCTCGCTGATGGCCCTGACCATCGCTACCGGATTCGTGGTGGACGACGCGATTGTAGTCATGGAAAACATCACCCGTCATCTCGAAGCGGGCATGGAGCCGTTTGCCGCGGCCATTCAAGGAGCCAGCGAAATCGGCTTCACGGTGTTCTCGATCAGCATGTCGCTGGTGGCCGTGTTCATTCCCATTCTGATGATGGGCGGCATTGTGGGAAGGCTGTTCCGCGAATTCGCGGTGACACTCTCCGCGGCCATCATCGTTTCGATGGTGATATCTCTTACCACCACGCCCTGCATGTGCGCGTACCTGCTCAAGCCGCACAAGGAAGGCGAGAGGCACAACTTCCTTTACCGGACCAGCGAGAACGCTTTCGGCGGTCTGCAATGGATTTACCGCAGATCGCTCACCTGGGTGCTGGAAAATCCGGTGCTGCTGCTGATTGTTTTTCTGCTCACCATTGCATTGAACGTAGTGGTAATTTACAGGATTCCGAAGGGATTCTTCCCCACCCAAGACACAGGCGCGATGGTTGGAATGGTACAGGGGCCGCAGGACGCATCGTTTCCCTTCATGAACTTCTCGGTGCAGAAGCTGATGTCGATCATCAAGGCGGACCCGGCTGTGGCGCACGCCAATGCCTACACGGGCGGCAATGGCGCGAGCAATGGAGGATTCATTTATATCGCGCTGAAGCCGCTGGGCAAGTCCTGCCAGGAAGGCGCCTCGGGCTGCGATTTCCGTGTCACCTCGGCCATGGACGTGATTAACCGGCTGCGTCCCAAGATGAACCGGCTGCCGATCGCTTCGGCATTCCTGCAGCCGGCCCAGGACCTGCGCATCGGGGGCCGCTCAAGCGCGGCGCTCTATCAATACACCGTGCAGACCGCGAGCATTGCCGACCTGGCGCATTGGGGCCCGATACTGTTGAACAACATGAAAAAATTGCCGGGCCTTCAGGACGTGAATACCGACCAGCAAAACGGCGGACTGCAGGAATTGCTAACCTACGACCGCACCACTGCCGCCCGGCTTGGGCAGACGGCCACGTCGCTGGATTCAGCTCTTTACAGTGCCTTTGGCCAGGCGGAAACATCGGTCATTTATACCCAGCTCAACCAGTATTACGTTGTAATGGAAGTTGCTCCGCAATATTGGCAGGACCCTTCGGGATTGAAAAATATTTATATTGCTCCCGGCTCTTCCTCATCGGGTGCGGGACTGAATGCCGTCAGCCCGCTGACCAGTATTCTGAAGGCGCGCACCAATACGACGCCGCTGCAGGTAAACCACACCGGGCTGTTTCCTTCCGTGACCGTCTCCTTCAACCTCGCCAACGGACTCTCCCTCTCGGACGCCACGCGCGAGGTCACGGAGATGGAGCAGAGACTGGGCATGCCAGGAACCATCAAAGGATTCTTTGCCGGGACGGCGCAGGCTTACCAGGATTCGCTGGCCAGCGAGAAGTACCTGGTGATTACAGCACTGCTGGCCGTGTTTATCGTGCTCGGCATCTTGTACGAGAGCCTGGTTCATCCTCTGACCATCATCTCCACGCTGCCCTCGGCCAGCGTGGGCGCGATGCTGGCGCTGATGCTCTTTCACATTGACCTGAACGTGATTTCGATCATCGGTATCATTCTGCTCATCGGCATTGTGAAGAAGAACGCTATCATGATGATCGACTTCGCCCTGCAGGCGGAGCGCAATGAAGGCATGAACACGCGCGATGCCATCTTTGAGGCCTGCATGCTCCGTTTCAGGCCCATCCTGATGACCACCATGTCGGCCATCTTTGGCGCCTTGCCGCTGGCCTTCGGAACCGGCACCGGCTCGGAGCTGAGGCGGCCGTTGGGCATCACGATTGTCGGCGGTTTGCTGCTAAGCCAGCTGCTCACCCTCTACACCACACCGGTGGTTTACCTCTTCATGGACCGCATGCGCATGCACGCGCTTCACCGTGTTCCCAGCCGGATGCCCGCGCAGGCTGAAGGCGCGGCATCGTGACGCGAGAAGGATGATGACTATGCGAGAACCTGCATACCGTAATGCGTTGACGCTGGCGGCCTTCGCCCTGTCCGTGCTCTTCTCCGGCTGCCGCGTCGGGCCGCCCTATCACGCGCCCTCGGCGCCGGCAGCAACCGCGCCCAACTACAAGGAGTCTACGGTCAACTTCAAGGATGCCGACGGCTGGAAGGTGGCCAGCCCGCGGGACGCGATGCTGCGCGGCAAGTGGTGGGAGATTTTCAACGAGCCCGAGTTGAATACGCTCGAAGAGCAACTTAACATCAACAACCAGAACATCAAGGTCTCGTTCGAAAACTACATGGCCGCTCGGGCTACGATTGCCGAGGCCCGCGCGCAGTTCTGGCCCACGATCACGGCGGGGCCCGGCTGGTCGCGATCGCGCAGTTCGTCAAACCTGGTCAACTCGTCGCAGACAAACGTTGGAAAGACTTCGGGCCTGTGGTCGGCTCCCATCGATGTTTCCTGGACGCCGGATTTGTTTGGCAAGATCCGCAACGAGGTTCGCGAAGCACAGTACGCATCGCAGGCTTCCGCGGCCGACCTTCAACTTGAGACGCTCACCGAGCAGGCCACGCTGGCCGAGACCTACTTTGAGATTCGCGGCCAGGACATGCTGCAGAAAATTCTCGACCAGACCGTTGCCGCCGACCAGAAGGCGCTGGACGCGACCCAGGGCGCTTACGACGCGGGAACGGGCGATGAGATTTCCGTGGTCGAAGCGAAAGCGACACTTCAGTCGGCGCAATCTTCGGCTGTGAACGTTGGCCTCTTGCGGGCGCAGTACGAACACGCCATCGCCATGCTGCTGGGGAAGGTGGCAACCGACTTTTCAATTCCCGTGAAGCCCATGGTCTACGTTCCGCCTCCTATCCCCACCGGGGTGCCGTCGCAATTGGCCGAGCGCCGGCCCGATGTGGCGGCCGCCGAGCGTACCCTGGCCGCGGCCAATGCGACCATCGGAATCGGCTACGGCGCATTCTTCCCCCAGGTAACCATCTCCGCGGCGGGCGGCTTCGAGAGCTCCACGCTCAAGCACCTCTTCGACTGGCCAAGCCGGATCTGGTCGATCGGACCATCGACCTCTCAAGTCATCTTCGACGGCGGCCTCTATCGCGCCGAACTCCACCAGTATCAAGCCGAGTACAACGCCGACGTCGCTACCTACCGGCAGACGGTGCTGACCGCCTTCCAGCAGGTGGAAGACGGGCTCTCGTCGACGCGCATCTATTCGCAGCAGATACTCAGGCAAAAGGAAGCCGTCGAGTCCGCACAACAATATGTCGATATGGAAACCGATCGCTACAACACCGGCCTCGATCCCTATGTGGACGTGGTGCTGGCGCAAACCACTCTCCTCGACGATCAGCAGACGCTGAACGCGCTCCAGGTCCAGGAGATGCTCTCGGCCGTCGAGTTGGTGCAGGCCCTGGGCGGAGGATGGGACCGCAGCCAGTTGCCGACGCCATCGCAGGTGGGTGCGAAGACCGCCAACGCGGACTATACGCTCCAGAAGTAGTTGCGTGCCTCCGGGCGCTCCACATCTCGATTTTGAGAGGTGGGAATCCCGACCCTCAACTCTCCGGGTTGAGGTCGCTACTGCGGCGAACGGTAGCAGATGTTGTCGCCGTCGAGTTTGTACTCTGCGGAGCAAACTTCGCCGCCGCAGATCATCATCTCCATTCCGATGAGCTGGCGGCGGGTAATGAGGCCGAGCGTGCCGCAATGCGGGCACGACATCACGGCGACGTAAGGGTTTTGGGAGTGACCCAGCTTGGCCTGGTTTTCAAGGACGAAGACCGTGCCCGGGTCCATTCTTTCGGGAATCCATTCTTCCAGAAACTGCAAGTCGGCTGACATCTATCCCTCCGTTGGGTTGATGTAACCGAGCCGTGCCGGCATTGCGCCCGGCTCTGTCTGGAGCAACAGCAGGCTGCGAATGGTGGAACGTAAATGTGCGCTCATTCTATATCGCGGAGATCGTCTGTTGGAAATCAGTGTTGCCGGACGCGGCCCGCCAAGTCAATCTGAATCGGAGACCCGGGTTGTCGAGCGGGATTCCCACGATCCCAGGAGGTCATCCCCACGTCATTTTGATGCTTGCAATCCGGTGCGCGTGTGGGACTGGGCGAATTCGTCGATGTCGCGATAGGTCTCCTGGTTGCGGCGTATGGCTTCGACGTACTCCCGGGTCTGGGTGAAGGGGATGGACTCGACGAACTCGTCGAGTCCATGATAGGGCCCGGCGGACTGCCAGTCGACCACGCGGTTGTCGCCGGCGTTATAAGCGGCGAGAGCGTATTCTTCCACGCCGCCAAAGTGGTCCAGCATCTGGCGTAGATAGCGGGTGCCCAGGCGGATATTGGTGGCTGGATCGAGAAGCTGAAAGGTCTGGAAGTGGCCCAGTCCCTCTTCCCGGGCCATGGCCTTGCCCACCGAAGGCAGAAGCTGCATCAGGCCGTACGCATTGGCATAGGAGATGACGGAAGGGTTGAACTCCGACTCCTGGCGAATAAGCGAGGCGACCAGGTAGGGGTCGAGATTGTTCCTGGCCGACTCGGCCTGGATCGTGTCCCAATAGGGCTGCGGAAACAGGATGCGCCAGTAGGCCAGCGGAATGGACTCGATCGAGGCCGTCGAGGCGTAAGGCAGAGCCCGCTTGAGCGCGCGCAGGGCGCGGTAGGTTTCTCCGTAATTGGCGTAGATCTGGGCTTCGGCCAGGGCGCTCCACGAAGACGAGTCCGGATCGGCCTTGATCTCGTCGGCGATGAACTCGTTGAGGCCGGCATTGGCCACCAGGCGGGCCTTGGCCAGGTGAGGGCTGTCGACCGGGAAGGTGTCGACCAGCCGAGGCAGCGGCTGGGGCTGGAACTGGTCCAGTTGCGGCGCTGAAGCGGGCTCCAGCTTGCCCAGGGCAACCAGCCGCTCGCGCGCCATCTGGGCGTAAAAGAAGTGCTGGTAGGCGCGGATAATGGCGCGGTAGTTGGCCGCGGCCTGCGCTGGGGAGTGATCCTGCGCCTCGTAGAGACGCCCGCGCCAGTAGAGCGCCGAGACGGTTTCCGTAGCTGCGGGATAAAGCTTGATCTGCTCGTCGAAGAGCCGGGCAGCGTCGGCATACTGCCCCTCCCGGTAGCTGAGCCACCCGGCGCGCCAGTGGGCGGCGGAGGCATTCTTGCTCTGCGGGAAGTGCTCGGCCAGGTAGCTGTAGTACTGGATGGCGTTAGGATAGTCGCGCTTCAACAGGTACATGTTGCCGGCTGAGAACAGCGCCTCGGCAAGCCATGGACTGCGCGGAAAACGGTTCTCCATCTCCGACAGGATGCGCTGCTGATCTGCGGCGTCATCGCGATCCCGCGCCAGTTCCATGAGCAGATCGAGGCGGCGGGCGCCGTTTTCGTCGTTGGTGTCGGGAAGGCCTTGCACCTGGGCGGGGGAGAGGTGCTTGAGCTTGAGCTGGCAGGCGGCGGCAGCTACGGCATAGTCGTTGCGGTCGGCCTGGCTGAGCTCGGGCGCGCGGGCGAGCGCGCGATACTGCTCTTCGGCGTCACTGTAGCGGCCTGCGTTGTAATAGGCGTCCCCCAGCAAATGCAGGTCGGCCGTGGTAAGCAGGGATTCAGCGCCCATTTGCGTCAGCCGCGCCCGGGCGGTCTGGGCCTCGGGGCTCAGAGGATGGCCGAGCAGCAGCTTCCTGAAGGTTTGCTGGGCGGCCTGCTGCTGGCCGAGAGCCAGCTCCACCTGGCCCTGGGCCAGCTGATAGGCGGTGCGGTCGACCGCGTCCGTGTCTTCGGCCTTGGCAAGCACGGCTCGCGCGCCGGCGGCATCGTTTTTGGCCAGTAGAATATTGGCTTCGAGCTCGGGAACCTGGTCGTCGAAGATGCTGTCCGGATAGCGATCGGAGAAGCCGTGCAGCAAGGCTTCGGCGGTGGTGTCGTCGCTCGCGTCATGGCTCGCCTGGGCGCCCAGAAAATCGGCGTAGTCGGCCAGTTCCTGGCCGTTGCGGCGGGCCTGGGCAAGGTCGGCGGCGGCCTCCGCGTAGCGCTTGTCCAGCAGGTACGCGTGACCCAGGGCCAGGTACGCCGCGGCTGCGGCCTCCCCGGTGTGATGCCGGGCGTAGTTGGAGACGCCATCGTAGGCCTCAGGGGTACGCAGCAACGCCAGTTGCTGGGCCATGGGCCGGAGCTCGGTGGAGGCGACAAACGCCTGCTTGATGCGCGCCGTGCGGGCCGTTCTCGCCGCTCGGCTGGCCCGATGTGCCGCATGGCGATGCCGCGTTGAGGTCTTCGCGCTGGCCGTCTTTGCCGCCGATGGGGCGGCGCGACGAGTCGAAGCTGCCGCCGGGTCGGAGCTCTTCGGTTTGCTCTTCGCTCCATTGTGCCGAGTGGCGTCGGCGTCCCCGGTCGCAGCCTGGCCGTTGGCCATTGGTGGGATCAACAATAACCCAGGCAGAATGAAAAAGGCGCACAGCGCCAGAAATCTACGCATGGAGCGGAAAACCGAAGATGCAGGATGCTCGACCGACATACCTTCACTGTATCCCCGATTTGGGTTCGAGCCGGCGCAGATTTGACTCAGTTCGAACAAACTTGTACCAGCGGCGTTACCGAAATAGACGCGGCAGTTTCAGTTTGGTGCCCTGCCGGGGTCTCCGTTACACTGTGATGGATGTACCTACTCTTAACGGGCCGCAGCGAACGCACGGAAGGCGGCTTCGATTGACACCCACCGGTTCCCACGAATTCTCGCATCCAACCTCCATGTCGACCATCCAATCTATTGCAGGAGAAAACGAGCAACATCCCGACGTCGCCCTGGTTGAAAGGGTGCGCGGCGGCGATGTCTCGGCCTACGATACGCTGGTCCGCAAATACGAGCGGCAAATCTTCAGGATTGCGCAGCACATCACGCAAAACCGCGAAGACGCCGAAGACGTCATGCAAGATGCGTTTCTCAAGGCGTACGAGAAGCTCGATCAGTTCCAGGGGAACTCGAAGTTTTACACATGGCTGGTTCGAATCGCTGTCAACGAGAGTCTGATGCGGCTGCGCAAGCGGCGCACCGGCAGAATGGTTTCGATCGACGAGGATCTGGAGACCGACGAGGGTTCTGTTCCTCGCGATCTGGCGGATTGGGCGCCGGATCCGGAACAGAATTACAACCAGTCGGAACTGGCCGAGATATTGCGCAAAACCATTCAAGGATTGCCGCAGGGTTTTCGTGTAGTCTTCGCCCTGCGCGACGTGGAAGGACTGTCCACGGAAGAAACCGCGGAGACGCTCGGACTGAGCATCCCGGCGGTGAAGTCTCGCCTGCTGCGGGCAAGGCTGCAACTGCGCGAGCGGCTCAGCCGTTACTTCCGCAACAAAACCGGGGCGCCGATTTCAGCAGCGAGCGGGGTTGAAAAGTGACCTGCACTGAGTTTCTCTCCTTTCTCGACGACCTCATCGACGACACGGTTGCGGCTCCCATCCGCGCGGATATCGAAGCGCACATGAAAAAATGCGGCCACTGTGAAGTGATCTTCAATACCACCCGCAAGACGGTTGAAATCTATCGCTCCAACGAGATCTACGATCTGCCTTCAGACCTTCGCGAGCGGCTGCACACGGCGATCATGGTGCGTTGCAGGAACGGCTGCTGAAAACCGGCCTCCGCAGACGGCTGAAAGACTCGCCTCGAGACGCCGTCAAAGTCACTTGAATCCCCGGTGCGGTTTTGCCATGTTGGGCGCATGGCCCCCCATCACAATATCGCCATTGCTCTCGCCGCGTCCTCGGCCGCCGTTGCGGCCTCCTTGCAACCTCCGGCTCATATTGCCTTCCCCTCAACCGATCAAACCGAATGCCACCCTTCCCGCCCGGCGCCCCGGGGTCCGCAGGTAGAATCCATGCATGTGCGCGGACAGATCGGAATCGAGTGAGACCGGGCCAGGAGCCTGGGGCACCGTCCGGTTCACCCTCCGCGTTCAGGACTGCACGATTGAAGTCAACTCTCAGCTTCCCCAGGGCCCCGTCCTTCCCGGGGCGCTTCTTCCCGTCCTTCAAGGCTTGTCGAACTCGCTGACAGATATCGCTGTGAATCGCGCCGGTATCGTTGGCAAGCATCTAAGCTGCCGTAAGGGCTGCGGCGCCTGTTGCCGCCAGGCCGTTCCCATCACCCCGGTTGAAGCTCGCATGATCTCAGAGTTGATTGGCGCCCTGCCCGAACAACGCCGGAACATCGTGCGCGAACGGTTCCGCCAGGCGGCCGAGCGTTTGGAGCAGAGCGGAATGGCGCAGCAGTTCCGCTCGCCTCCCGACCTGACAGATCGCGCCGCCTTGCACGCGCTGGGACTGCGCTATTTCGCCCTCGCAATTCCCTGCCCGTTTCTCGAAGAAGAAAGCTGTTCGATCCATGAGCATCGCCCGCTTCGATGCCGGGAATACCTGGTAGTCTCGCCTGCCGAAGAGTGCGCCCGCCCCGACGGCGGCCACGTCGTGGGAATCAAACCGGCGGTTAAGCTCTCCCAGATTCTTGGCCGATGGTCGACAAGCGGCGACGAGCAGCCGCACGAACTCATTATCATGACCATGCTGGACGAATGGATTGCCCGACATCCTTCCGGCCAGGATCGCGCCCGCCGCTCGGCTCCGGAACTGCTCCATGAATTTCTCACTTCCTTTGCCGGCGATTCGGCTGCCGGGAGCGAAGACAGCGGAACCGGGGAGACGATGGGCCTGTAAGCTCGCCGCCTGCGTCTCCGGCCCGCGAATAAATGGAGTTGAGCCAGGGTAAGACCAAGCCCCGAGGGGGCGGCCGGAACATTCCTCTTTCCAGGGTGCCAATCCCGCGGCGCCACAACTTTACCCCGAATTCGGCGTCTGCATAGGTAGCGGACTCAAGTCATGAGGCTATGAACCCGACCAACCTTTCGCGCTGGAGCGTTCCAATGAACTCAAGGATGAGTGTGTTCAAGAGCTATCTGACGGTGCTGTTGTGCTCAAGCCTGTGCACGCCGGCGACCGGTATTGCGCAGTCCGTGCCCGCGGTTAAGGATGATGCCGGGGTCAGGCCGGTTCACCGCGCCGCTTATCAGGCTGGCCAGCTCAGTGGAGATGCGCGCATCCTCCATGCCTTGAATCGGTTCACTTTCGGCCCGCGGCCTGGAGATCTGGAAGCTGTGCGTCAGATCGGCCTGGAGACGTGGTTCGAGAGGCAGTTGCGGCCCGCATCGATAGACGAAACTGACCTGAATGCTCGCCTGGCTCAGTTCCCCGCCATGCAGTGGAGCACCCAGGACCTCTTGTATCGCATACCTTCGAACGCCATCATTCGCCAGGCGATCGCCGGCAAGGCTCCGGTTCCCGACAAGGGCACGCTGCACGCAGTCTATGAGAACCAGATGTACCGGGTGGAAGAAAAGAAGGCTGAGCAGGCGCAGCAGAAGGCAGATGCGCAGCCGGCCCCGGTCACGAACGCGCTGGCCGGCGCCATGGCCATGGACGCCAACGACGCCAACGCGCAGGCCATGAAGCAGCAGTCGGCCAATGGCGCAGCAACGGCCAAAGCAACCGACTCGCCCGTCTCCGCGCAGGCCGCCATGCAACCGGGTGCGCCAGCTCCCGCCGACGACTCGCGCGAAAAGTCGATGCTGGCCGACCTGCTGGCACTGCCGCCCGAGCAGCGGGTTTCCAAACTCCAGGCCATGCACCCGGCCGATTTCTATGACTTCATCAAGCCGCTGAAACCGGCCCAGCGCAGTGCATTGGCGGCGGATTTGAATCCCGGACTGAAGGAAGCGCTTCTCGATCTCGAAGATCCGCAGCGGCTCGTCAACGATGAGCTGATCGCGCAGCGGCTGACCCGCGACATCTACTCAAATGCGCAGCTCCAGGAGGTGATGGCCGACTTCTGGCTGAACCATTTCAATGTCTTCCTGCACAAGAACGACGAAGCGCCTTACTACCTGGTCAGCTATGAGCGCGACGTGATTCGGCCGCTGGCGCTGGGCAAGTTTGAGGATATGCTTGAAGCGGTTGCGCACAGCCCGGAGATGATGCTCTATCTCGATAACGCCAGCAGCATGGGTCCGGACTCGATCGCCGCCGAACGGGCCAGGGAAAACGCCGGACGCAATCCCAACAAGAACAAAGCCGCGCCCGACGGGCTCAACGAAAACTACGCCCGCGAGTTGATGGAGCTGCATACCCTGGGCGTGAACGGCGGCTACACGCAGGCCGACGTAACCCAGGTGGCGCGCGTGCTGACCGGATGGACGGTCGACAAGCAGCAGCGCGGCGGCGGATTCATCTTCAATCCCAATCGCCACGAACAGGGAACGAAAAAGGTGATGGGCGCGAAGATCAAAGAGAACGGCGAGTTGGAGGGCGAGCAACTGCTGCATTTTCTGGCTACGCGTCCAGCGACGGCCCAGTTCCTCTCCCGCAAACTGGCGGTGCGGTTTGTGAGCGACGATCCCCCCCAGGCGCTCGTCGATCGGATGGCAAAGACGTACATGGCCAGCGGAGGCGATATCTCGGCGGTGATGAAGACGCTCTTCCACTCGCCTGAATTCTGGGCCGTGAGCGACTACCAGGCCAAGGTGAAGACGCCGATTGAATTTGTGGTTTCCGCGGCGCGCGCCACCCATGCGGATGTTGAGAACTTCCAGCCGCTCGCCAACGCGCTGCGCCAGTTGGGCATGCCGCTCTACGGATGCGTGCCTCCCATCGGCTACAACTGGAAGGCGGCCGCGTGGGTTTCGACGGGCGCGCTGGTTGACCGCATGAACTTCGCGCTGAACCTGGCGGCCAACCGGCTTCCGGGAGTCACCGTCGCCTGGTCTGCGCAGGCCGACAACCAGAACCCCGCCGTCGGGCTGGCAGCCGCGTCCGCGCCAGACGCGGAAAATAATCCGCGCCAGATCCCCGGCCCGGAAGCAGAGGAGACGCGGCTTGAGCCCCTGCTCGTTCCGGGCGGCGTCAGCGAGGCCACGCGCGCAGCCGCCTTGCAGCAATTCGAAGCCCAGAGCGCCAACGACAACAGCGTAGTCGTTCTGCCCGTTTCCGCCATGACCGCGAAGCCCAATCGCAGCAAGCCGGCTCCAACCCCGCTTGAAAAACAGGACCAATTGCTGGCCGGATTGCTGATCGGCTCACCCGAATTCCAGCGCCGATAGCGCCATCGCCTAATGCACCATCGAGGAGAAGCACGATGCAAATGAACAGGAGATTTTTCCTTCACCGAGGCGCATTGGCCATTGCAGGCACCGCCGCAATTCCGAGTTTTCTGGTGCGGTCGGTAATGGCCGAGGTGGGCAGCGCGCTCAGCCAGCGGCTGGTCGTCATCTTCCAGCGCGGCGCGGCCGACGGGCTCAACGTAGTGGTGCCTTATCGCGAAAAGAACTACTACTCGATGCGGCCGACGATCGCCATTCCCCAAAATCAGGTAGTCGATCTCGACGGCTTCTTCGGCTTGCATCCATCGCTCGCGTCCTTCAAGCCGCTCTACGACCAGGGACACCTGGCCGTGGTGCATGCCTGCGGCTCGCCCGATATGTCCCGCTCCCACTTCGATGCGCAGGATTACATGGAGTCGGGCACGCCCGGCGTGAAGGGCACAAGCGACGGCTGGCTCAACCGCGCCTTGCAGGCTGAAGACCTGCGCCATCGCTGCGAAGGCACCTGCGAGCACACCGCGTTTCGCGCCCTGGCATTGGGCGCCGACGTGCCGCTGACCCTGGCCGGAAGCGTGCCGGCCATCGCACTCAACAATGTCAACGGATTTACCGTTGCCGGGCGCGGGCCCGCGCCTTCGCCCGCGGCCAGCGCCTTTGAAGCCATGTACGCCGGCTCGGGCGATCACATCCTTCATGCCGCGGGAGACGAGACCTTTGAAGCCGTGAAAATGCTGCGCGAGGCCAATCCCGCGCAATACACGCCGAGCGCGGGCGCGCAGTATCCCAATTCGGAATTCGGCAACAGCATGAAGCAGATTGCGCAACTGCTGAAAGCCAACCTGGGCGTCGAAGCGGCCTTCACCGACGTAGGCGGCTGGGACACCCATCAAAATCAAGGCAGCGTGAATGGGCAGCTTGCCAACCGCCTCAGCGACTTCTCGGCGGCCATTGCGGCCTTCTGGCGCGACATGGGCGACGGCGCCGAGAATGTGACCCTGGTGACCATGTCCGAGTTTGGCCGCACGGCGCGCGAGAACGGCACCGGCGGCACCGATCACGGACATGCCAATGCGATGTTTGTCCTGGGCGGCAAGGTCAAAGGCGGGAAGGTCTACGGACGCTGGCCCGGCCTCGATAACGCCCAGCTCAATGAAGGCCGCGACCTGGCCCTGACCACCGACTATCGGCAGGTGCTGGGTGAAGTCGTGGCCAATTCGCTGGGCGCGGATAACCTCGAAGTCGTCTTTCCCGGCGCGGGAATCGCTCGCAACAAGTTCCTGCGCCTTGTCTGACTTTGCGTTTCGCAAAGCTCAGTGCTTGCCGTACATGTCCATTACGTCTTTTCGCAGCGCGCTGCGGCTTTCTTCGCGGGTATAGAACATGTGCCCGCCGGGATACTCGTGCACCGAGACACGGGTTGGGTCGCCCATCAGCGGCATCTGGTTGACGCTGAGCACCGAGCCCATAAAGGGGCACGAGAGGTCGTTCCATCCGTGAACGATCATCACCCGCAGCTTTGGATCGGCCGCAACCGCCTGGCGCAACTGCGACACAGAACCCTCGCGCAGGTTGTCGTCGCGGTCCCATGCGTGGTTCACTTCATAGGAGAGCGCGTTGTACCGTGCATCCACTTTCCAGCCCACGGTGCGGGTAACGAAGTCGACCATCGCCGTGGTCATTGGCGCAATGATGGTCGACAGGAGTGGATCGTTGGCGCGCTGCTCGGGTGCGTACGGGAACGGGTCAAACGCAGTCACGTTGGAGTCGTAGATCGAGCCCAGTTCGCCCTTCTCGCGATGGACTTCTCTTAAGTAAGCGCCGGTCTCAAGTCGCCCGCCGGAATATTTGACGAACTCCGGATCGAGACCCGTCATCTCGGTCACGCGCTGAATCATCTTCGCGGTGGCGTCGGGGTCGGAGCGGCCCCGGATCAGCGTGGTCGCGTATTCGCCCTGTGTATAAGCGATCACTTCAGCCATTGCTTCGGGCGTAAGCTTCTTCTCCCGCTCCAGATTCGCGGCCGTGATCGATGGCAGCGTCACCATCCACGGAATGGGCGACAGATCCCCGTTTTCGCTTACGGTGGGATTCAGATAAGGCGACACCAGCACCACGCCATTCATCGCCACGCCCAGGCGCGATTGCAGAAAGTAGGTAATGCGTGGTCCGCGGAAACCTCCATAGCTCTCGCCGACCAGGTATTTGCGCGCCTCCATGCGGTCATTCTTTACCAGCCAGTCATAGATAACGCGCGAGAGATATTCGATGTCCGGTTCAGTCGTGTAGAAGAGCTTCTTGGTTTCAGCATCGGAGACTTTAGATCGGCTGAATCCGGTGCCGACCGGGTCGATGAACACCAGGTCGGTGAAATCGAGCCAGGTGCCTGGATTGTCCGTCAGCACCGCCGGATCGGAGGGACTGTCGCCCTCGTTGCCCACATGCAGATGCTTGGGCCCGATGGCGCCGAAGTTCAAGTAGACGCTCGAAGCGCCCGGGCCTCCGTTGAGCGCAAACGTGACCGGGCGGTTGTCGCCGGGCATGGTGTACGAGGTGACCACGACTTCGCCCGCCACTTTACCATCCTTGTCGCGCACCGGAAACGCCCCCACGGTCACCGTGTAGTGGAGCATTTTGCCGTCCAACTCCATCGACTGCTGCGCGTGCGCTTCAGCGGGCAGCGGCGGAAGCTCGTTTCTGTCGTCGGCCGGCTTGGGGGAGGAAGCCGATTTGTCCGCGTCGCCAGCGGGTTTTTCCGCCTGCGCGGCCGCGCGCGCAGCCGGAAGTCCAAGGCAAATGAGAGCGGCCACAAAGATGGCTGCGCGCCCGCGGAAGAATGAAAAGGGGGAGATGCTCATTCAAATAAGATACATCTCCGGAAGCGGACGCTGGCAGCCGCCCGGCCGCATGATTTAACCTCAACTTCGGTATGAAATTCAGATTCGTGCATCTCCTTTCCTCCCTGGCGCTGGCCTCGATTGCATTGCCCGCGCCAGCGATCGTTGAGCAGCAGTCCGCGCAGCCCGTCAAACCCGCCCTTGAAACTCAGGCGCCGGCAACTTCGCAGGCTCCCGCAGCGGGACAATCGACCCAGGATCTGCCCGACGTGCCAACGGCTACTCCCGCGGCGTTGATTGTTCCCAACGGGCCCTCGGTGGTGATGGACACCTCCATGGGCCGCATCACCTGCCAGTTCTACCAGAAGCAGGCGCCGCTTGCCGTGACCAACTTCATCGGCCTGGCACGAGGCACCAAGGACTGGACCGACCCCACCACCAAAAAGGTGCAGCACCACAAACCACTTTATGACGGCACAACGTTTCATCGCGTGATTCCGGAGTTCATGATCCAGGGCGGCGACCCTGCAGGCAACGGAAGCGGCGATCCCGGTTATGCCTTCGACGACGAGTTCAATCCCGACCTGAACTTCGACCGTCCGGGTCGGCTGGCCATGGCTAATTCCGGCCCCAACACCAATGGCAGCCAGTTCTTCATCACCGAGCAGGGTTACGACTCGCTCAACCAGCACTACACTCTCTTCGGCCAATGCGACGACTCGAGCGTGACGGTGGTCAAGTCCATCGCGCGCGTGCAGCGCGACGGCAACGACAAACCCCTGGAGCCGGTAGTGATCGAAAAAGTGACCATCGTTCCAGAAGGCCAGCCGATGCCGCCCTTGCCCGCCGGCCAGCAGTCTGCGCCGGCCGCCCCACAACCCTGATCATCGCTCAACCCGGACCGCAAGGCATTCTTTGCGAGCCGGAAAATCCCCAATTCCAGGAGCTCACATGGCACTTTCACCGGGAACCTACGCGGTCTTCAATACCACTGAAGGCAAAATCACGGTCCGTCTTTTCGAGACCGAAGCACCCGTTACAGTCAAAAACTTTATCGAGTTGGCCGAGGGCTCGCGCGAGTGGACACATCCGGTCACGCGCAACAAGTCCAAAGACAAGCTTTATGACGGCACAACATTTCATCGCGTAATTCCCGACTTCATGATTCAGGGCGGCGATCCGGCCGGCACCGGCATGGGCGGCCCCGGCTATCGCTTTCAGGACGAGACCACGGGATCTCCGCACAAGTTTGACAAGTCGGGAAAGCTGGCCATGGCCAACTCCGGACCCGGTACCAACGGTAGCCAGTTCTTCCTTACCGTGGCGCCCACCCCCTGGCTCACCGGAAAACACACCATCTTCGGCGAGGTAGTGGACGGGCAGGATATCGTAACCAGGATCTCGAAGGTTGCTCGCAACAGTCAGGACAAACCCCACAAGCCCGTTGTCGTGGAGAGCTTGACGATTGAACGCGTAGAGTAAGTACGAATAAGAAGCCGAGGCAATCGAACCGCTGAACAACAGTAATTTAGTTCATCTCTCTCCCTGGTATAGAGTGACGGCCCAGGTGGTTCGCAGCCTTTGTCCCGGAAGGGGCAATCGACAATAGCCCTGGGTGAACCGCGGCGAAACCCTGGGAACGCTGCCCCCCAAAGACCTCAGGGCCCCCGAGGGGCGATGCGAACAAAGAACCCCACAACAAGGGGAGACTTGCTCTGCGGATCATGAAAGACCATGAGTTATACCAGCAAGTTATCGCTTGTCGGCAACCGAGTTATTACTGTGAGCTTTCTTTGATACCTCGCGTCATAACTCAAAGTAAGTTGCACTTAGGCTGGCGCTTCCGCGCACAGGCGCAGCAAATCGGCGCCGAATCGCTCCACTTTAGCCTCGCCGATTCCTTCAATCTTCAATAACTGGTTGGGATAACGTGGACGAGCCTGGGCGAGAGCCTGCAGACTGCGATCGTGCAGGATAACATAGGCCGGCACGCCAAGACGCTTGGCCTCGGCCGCGCGCCACTCCTTGATCTTCGCAGCCAGCTTCTCCTGTTCGGACGATAAGCTGACCGGCTTGGGGCTCGCTCCGGCAGGCGCCCCACTCTTTGCCGGCGCCACCTTTGCTTTCCGGATGCGCTGCAGAGAGCGAACGCCCGCGCCGAACTCCTCAACCACGCCGTCGGAGATGAGCAGCGACAACGGCGTCGTCGGGCGCAGGTCGAGACCGAACCCCGTCAGGCGGACCTTGCGAAAGCGAATCGTCTCCCCGTCTTTCTCAAACTCCGCTTCTTCAATTTCAATCAACCCGACCCGCACCATCGCATCCAGCAGCGCATCGAACTCGCTGCGGCTGATTCTGCCCGCCTGGTCGAGATTCCGCTGCAAAGTTCCGGTGGCTTTATAGTCAACCGGCCGAAGCTCATCGACGATCTGCTGAACCAGAACCCGCTCCTCCGCTGTAGCGCGGCGAAACTGGCGCAGCACGGCTGCCGCCGGATCGCACACGTCGCAATTCAGGCAGCCGCGCGCCGCGTCTTCCACATCTCCAAAGTGGCGCACCAGGGCGCACATGCGGCATTCATTCGACGTGGTGTAGCGAAGCACCTTTTCAAACTGTTCGGCGCGGAACTGCGCCTGTATGGTGTAAGTCTTCTTCCATCCGTTGCCGCCGCGGATCACGCTGCCGCCGAAATCAACGCGCGCGCCGCCGTGAATCTCAAGCTTCTCGAGGGCCTTGTCGAACTCTTCTTCGCTGAGACCGAAGCGCGAGGCTGACTCGGCGCGCACCTCTTCGACCAGCCGGGACTCTTCTCCAAGGGTTCCATACACCTGGTTCAATTGGTCGACCGGCGGGTAGTCGCGATTGAGAAAGAAGTCGTGGGTGCGCTGATCGGCGTAGGAGTGCATGAGGTAGGTGCGGCTCAGCGCGCCATCGCGGCCGGCGCGGCCGATCTCCTGGTAGTAGCCTTCCAGAGTCGAGGGCAGGCCGGCGTGAATCACGGTTCGAATGTCGGCCTTGTCGATGCCCATGCCGAAGGCGATAGTGGCGACCACGACTTCGAGTTCGCTTGCCTGAAAGGCGCGCTGCACCCGCTCCCGCGTGTTGGCGTCCAACCCCGCATGGTACGCGGCGGCCGGGATGGCGCGCGCCAGTTCCTCGGCCAGCCGCTCCGATTGTTTGCGCGAAGTGGCATAGACGATGGCCGGCCTGCGCACTCGATCGGCGAGAAGATTGAAGATCGTCGCGGCCCGCGCCGGGATCGGAACCTCGACCACTTCGATAGCCAGGTTGTCGCGGCGGAATCCGTGAATGAACTTCGCGGGCTTGATCATTCCCAGTTGGGCGATAATGTCGGCCTGCACGGCGGGCGTAGCGGTTGCGGTCATGGCCAGTACCGGCGCAGGGCCCGACGAGTCTTCAGACGAGCCGCGCAGGGCAGGCAGGTATTGGCCCAGCATGCGGTAGTCGGGGCGGAAGTCATGGCCCCACTGGGAGATGCAGTGCGCCTCATCGATCGCGATCAGCGACAGGCGCTTTTTAGCCAGCATCTCTGGGAATCCCGGAACGCGAAGACGCTCCGGCGCAATAAACAGGAATTGCAAACTCCCATGCAGGTATTCCGCGCAGATCTGGCGGGCGTGCATCCGCTCCAGGCCTGAATGAATGCGGCCCACGCGCAGGCCAAGGGACGAAAGCTTGGCGGCCTGATCTTCCATCAGCGCGATCAGCGGCGAAATGACCAGCGCCGTCCCGCCGCGCGCGATGGCCGGCAACTGGTAGCAGAGCGACTTCCCTGCCCCCGTAGGCATCACCAGCAGCAGGTCGCGGCCGTCGATGGCGGCGCGGCATACTTCTTCCTGATTGACGCGAAAGCTTCGGAAGCCGAACACAGAGCGCAACAGTTCGACGGGCGCAATCGAGTTGGAAGATGCGGCTGACAAGGATGAGTCCAGTGCGCGAATTGGCCCCGCGACAACCGCCGCGTGCCTGCTTCAACTTTACAGGAGCGCCGTGCAATCGAAGGCGCCTGCACCGACGGCGGAATGCGCCGGGTTCCTTCCGATACACCTCAACGTCAATGCAGGAGGGACCGTTGCAATTCCACCCTGCCGCTCGAGCATAAGTCGCCGACTGAAGCCAATCGCCGAAGGCGGCATCAAACCAAGCGTACGCAAGGGGGGCTTTTGAGCGCTGAGGAAGAGACAGCGAAGACAGTGAATGCTGGAGCGGAAGCCGGCGCTGAATCGAGCACCCTCAAGCGCAGTTGGCTGGCGGGCGCGTCGCATTCCTGGCGCGCGCTGCGCCATCGCAACTTCAGGTTGTTTTTTGGCGGCCAGAGTATCTCGCTCGTCGGCACCTGGATGACGCGGATCGCCACATCGTGGCTGGTGTTCAAGCTGACCGGGTCTCCGCTGTTGCTGGGGACAGTCAGCTTTGCAGGGCAGATTCCCACATTTCTCGTGGCGCCGTTCGCCGGCGTCTGGGTCGACCGGCTCGATCGCAGGCAGGTCCTGGTGTGGACGCAGGCATTGTCCATGGTGCAGTCGCTGCTGTTGGCCGCGCTCACCTTCTCCGGGCGCATCACCATCGGCTGGATCCTGGCCCTCGGCGTGATGCAGGGAGTCATCAATGCATTCGACATGCCCGGCAGGCAGTCGTTCATGGTGCAGATGGTGGAAGACCGGGCCGACCTCGGCAACGCCATCGCCATCAATTCCTCCATGGTCAACATGGCGCGGCTGGTTGGCCCATCGCTGGCCGGCATGATCATTGCCGTGAGCAGCGAGGGATGGTGCTTTCTGATCGACGGCATCAGCTACCTTGCGGTGATTGCATCGCTCGTGGCCATGCGGCTCCATGTGCCGGCGGTAAAGCGAAAGGCCGCCTCGACATTCATCGAACTGAAAGAAGGCTGGAGTTATGTATCGGGCTTTCTGCCCATTCGCACCATCCTCATGTTGTTTGCGCTGGTGAGCTTGATGGGAATGCCGTTCGTGGTGCTGATGCCGATCTTCGCGGTCAAGGTGCTGCATGGCGGCCCGCACACGCTCGGATTCTTGATGGGCGCGATGGGAGTTGGGGCGCTGATTTCCGCGCTTTCGCTGGCGGCGCGGAAAAATGTGCGCGGGCTGATCCGCATGATTCCTTTCGCTGCCGCGGTCTTCGGACTGGGACTGATCGGCTTCGGGCTGTCGCGTGCATTCTGGCTATCGATGGTGACGGTGCTGATTGCCGGCATGGGAATGATGCAGGGCATGGCAGCCAGCAACACCGTCATCCAGACCCTGGTGAGCGAGGACAAGCGCGGGCGCGTGATGAGCTATTACACCATGGCGTTTGTCGGCATGGCGCCCTTTGGAAGCCTGCTGGCCGGAACCTTGGCCAGCGCGATCGGCGCACCCCTGACGGTGATTGCCAATGGCTCGGTCGTATTGCTCGGTGCGGCATGGTTCTACACCAGGCTGCCCGCGCTGCGGCGCACGGTACGGCCTATTTATGAAGAGATGGGGATCATTCCGCCCAAGGTGGTAACAGCGGAAGAAATTCCTTCGTGAGCCAGGATCTGCACCTGAATTGACTGCACGCCATTCCCGGACACATAAAGCCGCATTCTCTGAGCCGATCTGCCCCGCCAAAGGGACCTTCGGCGGTGTGTGCGAACGGTGTCCTCCCCTATACTGCCGAAGGGGTGATGGACAAGCGCCCGGAATGCTTGTCTAAATTTCCGTGGGAGCAGCGCCGGCATGTCGGCAATCGAATCACACAGCGTCTTTCTCCTGGTTGCCGCGCTTGTATCCGTGGTTGGCCTGATCCTGCTGGTCGCGGTGGTCAAGCTCAATCCGGTCATTACACTGCTGGTAACCGCGCTGACATTGGCCCTGGTGGTAGGTATGCCGATGCCTGCCGTGATCCACTCGTTTGAAACCGGGGTAGGCGGAATTCTGGGGCACATCGCCATCATCGTCGCGCTCGGCACCATGCTGGGCAAGATGATGGCCGAGTCCGGCGCATCGGACCGCATTGCTTACACTCTGATTCGCGCATTTGGCGAAAAGAATGTCCCCTGGGCGATGCTCGCCATCGCGCTCATTGTGGGCCTTCCGGCGTTTTTTGAAGTTGGCTTTGTGCTGCTGGTTCCTATTCTGTTTACGGTGGCGCGGCGCACTAACACATCCCTCGTGCTGGCCGGCCTGCCCATGGTGGCGGGGCTTTCAGTTGTGCATGGACTTGTGCCGCCGCATCCCGCCGCGATGCTGGCGGTCACCGCATTCAACGCCGATGTGGGGCGCACCATCTTTTACGCGCTGATCGTCGGCATTCCGACCGCTGTCATCGCCGGCCCGCTATGGGCCATGCTGATCGCGCCCCATATCAAGCTGCCGGCCGAAAATCCGATGGCCGATCAAATGACGCACCACAACCCGGGCCGTGCATTACCCGGGTTCTGGCTCAGCGTGTTCACCATCCTGCTGCCGGTGATTCTCATGCTGGTGGGCAGTTGGGCCGATGCCTTGTCGGCCAGGGGTAGCGGCCTGAACAACGCCTTGCGCCTTGCAGGCAACGACGTTATGGCCTTGCTGGTGGGTGCCCTGATGAGCTTTGTCACGCTTGGCGCCATGAGGGGATTTTCGCGGGAGACAATCCTGCGCTTCAGCAATGAATGCCTGGCGCCGACGGCTGCGATCACGCTGCTCATCGGCGCCGGCGGAGGCTTCGGACGCGTCTTGCAGGACAGCGGCGTATCCGGCGCCATCGTTCAAGTAACCACTCACTGGCATGTTCCGATTCTCCTTCTGTCCTGGCTGCTGGCCGCGCTCCTGCGCCTTGCCACCGGGTCGTCTTCGGTGGCCATGGCTACCTCCGCCGGGATAGTCGCGCCGATTGCGCTGCACACCGCCGGCGTTCACCCCGAATTGTTGGCCATCGCCACCGGCGCAGGCGCGCTGATCTTTTCCCACGTGAATGACGGCGGGTTCTGGCTGGTCAAGCAGTACTACAACATGACCGTGGTGCAAACCCTCAAGACCTGGTCGGTATGCGAAACCATTGTCGCGGTCATGGGCCTGTTCTTCACCGCATTGCTGTGGCATTTCGCATGAAACAAAAGATTCGATCCGAGGCATGAATGACAAACAAGTTGATTCAGCGTTTTTCAAGAAGAGATTTTTTGGAGTTCGCCGCGGCGGCTGCTGTTGCGAACTCACTACCCGGCACCCTCGAACTTCACGCTGCACAGGAAAAGGTGCGCGCCTACGTCGGCACGTATACGACTCCCGTCGATGGCGGTGGAGACGGCGAGGGAATCTATCTTTTTGACCTGGACCCAGCCAGTGGCGAGCTATCGAACCGCCGGCTTGCCGCGAAAACTCCCAACCCGTCCTGGATTGCAATTCACCCCTCGAAGAAATTTCTCTGCGCCATCAACGAAGTCAACAATTTTGAAGGCGGCAATGGCTCGGTGAGTTCATTCGCCATCGATGCGGCGACCGGCAATCTGACGTTGCTGAACACCGTAAGCTCCGCCGGCGCGGGTCCCGCACACCTGAGTCTCGACGCAACCGCCAGGTTCGCCTTCGTGGCCAATTACGGCGGAGGAACCATCGCCGTGCTTCCCGTTCTCTCCGATGGGCGGCTTGGCAATGCCGTCGATGTGCACCGCGATGGGAGCCCGGTTGCATCTTCGCACGCAACCAATGCGCGCATCGCCACTGGCCACGAAGCCCCGCACGCGCACATGATCGCCGCCGATCCCACCAATCGTTTTGTGCTGGCCACCGACCTCGGCCTCGACCTGCTTTATGTCTATCGCTTTGACCATGCATCCGGAAAGCTGACGGAGCTCGGCGAAGCAACTTCACTGCCCTCCGGCGACGGGCCGAGGCATTTCGCCTTTCATCCCAATGGCCGCTGGCTCTATCTGTTGGAGGAGGAGTCTTCGAAAATTGACTCCTTCGAATTCAATCCCGAGACCGGGGCACTGAACTCGCCACGGACCATTTCCGCTCTGCCCCAGGGGTTTGCCGGAACCAGCTTTGGATCGGAGATCGAGGTTTCGCCGGACGGAAGATTTCTCCTCAGCGCGAACCGCCTGCACGACACCATTTCAATCTGCGCGATCGGAGACGATGGCCGCCCAAGGCTGATCGGCGAGGCCTCGACGATGGGCGATTATCCGCGCCACTTCGCATTCAATCCCGGCGGGAATTATTTATTTGTGTGCAATCAGAGAAGCGACTGCATCACTTCATTCAGATTTCAGCGTGAGACAGGCATGCTCGCCTTCACCGGCCGATATACAGCCGTGGGTAGCCCGGCGATGATCGCGTTCCTGGCTTAACAGCGCTCGCAAAGGCGCTCGGCCCACGAACGGATCGACTCTGAATTGACCGCTCCGCCGTTGGCTTCGCCGGCCGCAAGCTGCACCGCCATGCTGCCGATGGTTGTGCTCTCGGTCTGGCCAATCTCAACCGGCAGTCCGGTACGCTTTTCGGTGAGTTCGACCAGCAGCCGGTTGCGGTTGGCGCCGCCCAGCATATGAATGCGCTCAAGCCTGCGGCCCAGCATCTTTTCCAGGCTGAACAGCGCAGACGCATACCGAAACGCCAGGCTCTCGAAGATGACCCTCGCAAATTTGGGCTCGCTCCCCGGCACATCCGGGATGGATTGGAAACCCCGCCGCTCAAGCTCGCTGTTGATCCGCTGCGGCATGTCCGAGTCCAGCATCAGCGGCTCGGCGTCCATGTCCAGAAGGTCGGCAATCTCGCATTTCTGCGCTTCCCCGATCAGGGCTTCGAATGTCCACGGCCGCCCCGCCGCTGCCCATCCGTTCATGCACTGCTTCAGCACCCACATGCTGTTGATCACCGAGTGGAACAGCAGATCCCCGGTCGCCGCGCCCAGGTTGGTATACCCCGCGTCAAATGCCTCGCGAGTGGTGCAGGCCACCGAAGTGCGCGTGCCCACTAGCGACCACGTCCCTGAGCTGATGTAGAGAGTATTCGCGAGGCTGGTCGGAATTCCGGCAATCGCCGAGGCCGTGTCGTGGCAGCCCGGAACAATCAGTTGCGTCTCCCGGAATGCGCCCAGCAATGCCCGCGGCCCCTTGAGCCGGCCAATCACATCCCCCGCGTGCACCACCGGCGGCGCCGCCTCCACATCGAGGCCCAGCAGTCCGAACAGCTCCCCGTCCCACGTCCCGGTCTTCAGATTGACGAGCCCCGTGTGCGTGGCCCGCGTGTACTCCGCCACGCGCTCGCCGCCCAGCCAGTAAAGAATGTACTCCGGGATCGAGACCCACGGCGCGCCCGGTTCCACCCCGGCGGCGGAATCCGCGCAAAGCTGATAAATGTCGTTGAGCCGCATGGGCAGCGCGCCCGTGCGCTGAAACAAATCGAATGGCCCAATCTTCCCGTCCGCGGCTTCCTTGGATGCAATCGTCCGCTCGTCGCGATAGCAGAACGGCTCGCTCAGTCTCTTGCCGTCCGGCGCCAGCCTCACATAGTCCGCGCCCCAGCCATCCACCGCGATCGAAGCGATCCCTTCAGGCGCCGCGTCCGCGGCCTTGCGAAGGCCATCTTCCAGACCGGCAAGAATTGTATCGAGAGGCCAGACCAGAGAGTCGCCGCGATGCACCGGGCCGTTGGGAATGCGATGAATCACTTCAATCGACGGCCGCTTTTCAACCCAGCGAAGGAGAGAAACCCGGCAGCTTTCAGCTCCTAAATCAATGGCTACACGCGCAGGATCTTGCATGACAGCAGTTGAACTCCAAATCGTTCATCGTAAAAATGCGTCGCTGAGTCCGCCATCCACGGGAATGATGTGTCCCGTGGTGCAGCGCGCCCGGGGACTGGCCAGGTACAGAATTGCCTCGGCACAGTCGGCCGGATCGATGGTTTTCTGGGTGAGCGTGCGCTCGGCGTAGAAGGCCGCCAGACGGCTGCGAAGCTCTTCGTCGCTGAACGACTCCTGGAACGGGATATTGTACTTGGTGAGCGAGGCGCGCACGCGGTCGCGTGGAAACATGGTGGAACCCTTCACCACCGTGGCCGGGCTGATGCCGTTGACGCGCACGTTGGGCGCCAGCGCCACGGCCAGTTCGCGAACCAGGTGCGAGAGCGCCGCCTTGCTCACGTCGTAGGCTTCGCTGCCGCGCTTGGCCACCACCGCGTTGGCCGAGCTGGTGAAAACGATATTGCCGTGCAGGCCCTGGTCCTCGAAGAGCTTTTGCGCCTCATCGGCCAGCAGGTAGTTGGCCGTCACATTCACATCCAGGGTCGTGGTCCACATGGCATCGCTGATGACCCCGTCAGGAGAGGACGGGAAAAGGGCCGCCGTGTTGATGAGAATGTCGACACCGCCAAAGGCCGCGACAGCGGCATCGAGGGCCGCGCGGATGGCTTCGCGGCTGCGTATGTCGACCGCGGTGCTGGAGACGAATTCGCGCGAGGTCACGCTGGCCATTTCATCCGCCACCTTGGATGCGCCTTCCGCATCGCGGTCGGCGATGACAATGTGCGCGCCGCGCGCGGCGGCCAGACGCGCCACTTCGCGGCCGATTCCGCTGGCCCCGCCAACCACCAGCGCAACCCGGCGGCTGAGCTCTTTTTCCGGCGGCTGACGTCGGATTTTGGCTTCCTCCAGGGCCCAGTATTCGATTTTGAAGGCCTCGTGAGCGGGCAGCGCAACGTAGTTGGTGAAGACTTTAAAGCTGGCCGGATCCATGCCCTCCTGGCATTGCGGAACCGTACCCGAAATCTCGCCTTCGGACAGCAGGCTGGCGCCTTCCATCACGTGAATGGCGTTGGTGTAAAACTCGCCCGTGATGCGCGCCTCGGTTTTGTTCTTGCCGAAGCTGAACATGCCCAGGCCCGGAATCAACACCACCGTCGGGCTGGCGTCGCGCAGGGCCGGCGATGTCGGCGTGGCAAAGGCGCGATAGTAGGCGCGGTATTGCTTGCGATATTCGGCCAGAGAACGGTCGGTTTGCTGGCGCAGCGCGTCGAGTCCCTCTTCAGCTGCCCAGGGAATGAACAGCGGACGAATCTTGGTGCGGATGAAGTGATCCGGGCAGCTGGTGCCCAGGAATGCAAGTTCCCGGGCGTGCGCGGAATTGACGAACTGCAGCACGTCCGGCGCATCGGTGAAGCTCGCGATCCAGCGCTGCTGCGCGCTGATGCGGCCGCGCAGGTACGGCGCGAACTGGACGGCCAGAGCCTTGCGGTCATCGCGCGAGGGAACGGCCTGCCCGCCAAAACGCGCCTTGCCGCTGCCATGGCGCTCAATGAACTGGCCGATGCTGTCAATTACGTGCAGCGTGTTCAGGTAGCACTCCCGCTGCGTCTCGCCCCAGGTGAACAGGCCGTGGCCGCCCAGCACGATGCCATCGCAGCCGGGATTCTTCTCGACGGCGCGCTTCATCATCATGGCCAGTTCGAAACCCGGACGCTGCCAGGGCAGCCAGACCAGCGAGTGGCCGAATTCGCGGTTGAATTCATCCATCTTGCCTTTGCCGTTGGCCGACGCGGCCAGGGCGATGCCCCAGTCCGGGTGCAGATGGTCGACATGCGGAAAGGGCAGAAATCCGTGCAAGGGCGTGTCGATCGAGGCCGCTACCGGGTTATTGCGGAAGGCGCACAGCGGGTACATGGCCACCATGTCGTCTTCCAGGTCCACTCCCTTGTAACTGCGCTCGAGCGCCAGCAGCTTGTCAAGGTACAGAGTGGCGAATCCGGTACGCTTGATGCTGCCCAGGTCGCCGCCCGAGCCCTTCACCCACAACACCTCCACGGGATCGCCGGTGAGGGGGTCCACATCGGCGATCTTGGAGCTGGTATTTCCGCCGGCAAAGTTGGTGATGCGCAGATCGGAACCGAGCAGGTTGGAGCGATAGCGCAGCAATTCGGGTTCATCCAGCGTGGCGGCAACACTGGAGTCCCAGCGATCTTCAAGGAATTTGAGCGTGGTGGAGGCCGCAGAAGCCAATGTCATAGGAACCAATCTTAGGGGAAGTGGTCGTGCTCAACCTCCATCATACAACCGTGAACAATAGAAATCCTTTTCTCAAACGGAATTCACGGCGTAGGGAACGCCGGGCAAGGTGGTCTGAACATGGGTCACGATTCCCTGTTCGGCGCCCAGCGTCTCGGGAGTCACGGCCCGATGGTGCACGTAGTTATAAGGCGGAACCGTGTAACCCCGCAGCAAGGCGATGCCGAGCTGAATCAGGCGCGGCCCGTAGCTCTCCGCTTCATGCGAAATGGATCCGATCAGCGCGCTCGTGCCGGCGCGCATCACTTCAAGCGCCTCCGGAATGCAATCGACGCCAACGATGGCGAAATTCTGTTCCTGGCCGGCTTGCCGGATCGCGTCCAGGGCGCCGAGCGCGCTGGAATCTGTGGCAGCGGCCACCAGGGTCATATCGCCGACCTGGCAACCGGCAAGAAAATCGGCCATGGCGCGGCGGCTGGGCTCGCGCATCCCGCGGCCTTCAATCTGCGCGAACTTCTCGGGAGCCAGATCGGTCAGCCGTTCGCGGATGCTGTCAAACGCGCCGCTGATGCGGCTCTGCACAAAACTGCCCGCCTCGCCGAATCCCACCCCCACCACCCTGTCGACTTTTCCCTTCCATTTGCGCTGGGCATATTGGGCCAACAGAGTGCCGGCCTCGTAGCCCACCTCGAAATTGTCCACGCCGAAGTAGGTGGCATTGGGGTGCGGCACATCGATGGCCACCAGCGGAATGTCGGCCTTTTTGAAGATGTGAGCCACCCGCGGGGCCACCGCTTCTTCCACCTGGAATTCGATCACCAGGTCAACCCGCTTGGCCACCAACTCCTCGGCGTTGCGGATGGCCACATCGGCATCGTAGCGGTTGTCGAGAGTAATGAGTTCCACCCCGGCGGCAGCGGCAGCGGCGGTTACACTGTGTGCCACAGCCACCGAAAACGGCATCTCGGCAGACTGCACCGCGAAGCCGAAATGCAGGCGTCGGGGCCGCGAAACCAGCCGGTATTGTCCGTTCTGATTCTGGGCCAGGTAGCCGCGGTGCACCAGCGTCTTCAAAATGCGATAGACGCTGGTCTTCGAGATATTCGTCTTCTGGTACACATCCTCCAGCGTCAGGGGCGCATGATCCTGCTCCAGCAGTTCGATCACGTCGAGCGCCTTGGAAAGAATCGGAATCAGGTAGAGCCGCTTGATCTTTGTCTTGGCCAACGCCGCCTCCGCCCCTCGTGTTCCTAATGAAACTCTGGCATCAGCACATGATAGAACACCCAGCTGCGAAAAGACTTAGAAACCGGCATGAGTATGAGTGTGTGAGCTTCATCTGCGCCATGCAATTCAGTTGAACCCGACGAAACGCCCCCACACTCAGCCTGATCCCTGATCCCTGATCCCTGACCCCTGATCCCTGCTTTTCACGCATAACTGCTTACCGCCAGGCTCCGGGTTCCGCGTTCGCGCCCCGCCCGCTCCACATAGCCGCTCGAGCGAAGCGCCGCCAGCGGATCGGCAGGCAGTCCGCGCGCCACGCGCCAGGCCTGGGTGAGTGGGCGAACATCTTGCCAGAACGCGCCCCGGTAGAGTTCCTCCGCCGCCACCAGGTCGCAGGATTGCTGCAACTCGGCAAGCTGCTCGCGATCGATGAGCGCGGCCTTGAGATATAGCTCCTGCGCCGTCACAACGGTCTGAACCATGGCCTCGATCTTGCCCTTCAGGTTGTGGCTCTGGTCGATCATGTAGGCCACGTCCAGTTCCAGGCCGTCATCGGCGGCCGCGTGAATCTCGTGGAAGATGCGGAAGATCTGGTAAGGATCGATCGACCCCAGGGTCAGGTCGTCGTCGGCATACCGGCGGTCGTTGAAGTGGAATCCGCCCAGCATCCCGGTGTGCACCAGCCAGGCTACAACCTGCTCGATATTCTGGGCCGAATAATGATGGCCCGTATCGACCAGAACACAGGCCTGGGGCCCGGCATGGCGCGCGTAGTGCGAAGCCATCCCCCAGTCGGCAATGTCGGTGTGATAGAAGGCAGGCTCGAAGGGCTTGTATTCCACCAGCAGCCGCTGGTTCGGCGCCAGGTGATCGTGCGACGCGCGCAGCGCGTCCGCAAGCCAGCCGATGCGCTTGCGGATGCTCTGCGTGCCGGGATAGTTCGACCCATCCGCCATCCACAACGAGATGTCGCGCGAACCCAGTCCCTTGCCGATCTCGATCGAGTCGAACATGTGCTGCAGAGCCTGTTCGCGAATCGCCGCCGAAGGATTGCACAGCGAACCGAACTTGTACTGCTGGTCCTGAAACAGGTTGGGGTTGATGGACCCGGAACGGATCCCAAAGCGGTGCTCCAGTGCCTTGACCGCGGGCACATCGCGAACGCCGTTGGGCAGATCCCACAACACATGAAGAGCCAGCGTGGGCGTTACCCCCGTCAGCCGGTTGACCTCCGCCGCATCGGCAAACTTCTCTTCGATCGTGGTGGCCGCGGCTGCCTGCGCGAACTTGCCGAAGCGCGTGCCCGTGTTGGCGAATCCCCACGACGGAATCTCGATGAAAAACTTGTCGAGCGCTTTGAATGCCCGTTCTTGGTTTGCGGATTCTGAAAGCATGGTAAACCCTCTCTGCCGGGCACCCGTCCGGCCTTAATTCAACCTCGTCTTGGAGCGATCGTCGCGCACCAGGATCACGTTCATGAATCGCGGGCCATGTACACCCTTAATGCGCGTCATCTCAATATCGGCCGTTGCGCTGGGCCCGGAAATCGTGGTCACCAGCGCCGGAGGCGTCTGGCAGCGTGCGAAGTATTCAGGCAGCGTCTCGACAACTTGGCTTGCCTTCAAAACGCACAAGTGCCAGTCTGGCAGCAGCGTGATCACGCGCCGGCCTTCGCTGGCCGAGTGATGCAGCACAATGGTGCCGGAGTCGGCGATAGCGCAAAAACATGCCGTCAGAACGCCCTCAGCCTTTTCGATCTCTTCCGTTTGCAGATCGCGGTCGATCTTCCAGTCGTATCCCGGGGCCAGCCATTCCGGGGGCAATCCGGCGGGAGCCACGATGCTTCGTTTCCCGCTGGCTTTGAGTTGCGCGGCGATCGCGGCGGCCAACTCCTCCGGCTCGCACTCGCTCACTTCGGCATCGTACTCGCGAAGCCGCTCCACCATGCGCTCAATGCGGGCCTCGCCGCTCATCGAACCTGCCTGAATGTATCCACGCGGCAGCGCGCTCCATTGGGCGGCCGCCTGCTCAGGCTGATCGGCCTCGCTCCCGGTCGCTGCATAAATGCGCTTGAGAATCTGTTGTCGGCTCTCGGAAGAGGTGCTCATTTGGCCTCCTTCTCTCGTGCCGCCCACCAGGCGTGGAAGGTCTGTTCGGGAAGTCCGCGCAGGTCGCGGGTTTGGGTCCACTTGGCGCCCAGGCTCGGCAACGAGTGAATCCACCCGTCTCTGCGCGTGAATAACCCCAGCCCGATCCGTCCCAGCCGCTGCGCTGCGTGAAAAAGCCATGCTCGCGAGAACAGCAGGTTGGCGATACGCAGGCCCAGGTACATGGGGTCGAAGAATCGCAGCGTCTGCCTGCGCTCCTGATGCACCACCTGCGACCGCAACTCAAGCAGCACTTCCGGAATATTGATCTTGACCGGGCAGACCTCGTAGCAGGCGCCGCACAGCGACGACGCGTAAGGCAGCGACTGCGCGTGGTGCATCTGCATCAGTTGCGGGGTCAGAATCGCGCCGATAGGCCCCGGATACACCGATCCGTAAGCGTGCCCGCCGGTCTGCCGATACACCGGGCAGGCATTCATGCAGGCGGCGCAGCGAATACATCGCAAAGTCTGGCGCTCAGTCTTCCCGGCCAGAATCTGCGACCGCCCGTTGTCCAGCAGAACCACGTGAAAACGCTGCGGGCCGTCGCCCGGCGTCACCCCCGTCCAGATCGAGTTGTAGGGATTCATCCGCTCGCCGGTAGCCGAACGAGCCAGCACCTGCAGCATCACTTCCAGGTCCCGGAATCGCGGCACCACCTTCTCGATCCCCGCGATCGAGATCATCGTGCGCGGCAGCGTCAGGCACATCCGGCCGTTGCCCTCCGACTCCACCACCACCACCGAACCCGTCTCAGCCACCAGAAAATTCGCGCCGCTGATGGCGGTCGGAATTTCGAGAAACTTCCGCCGCAGATAATTGCGCGCCGCCGCGGTCAACGCCTTCGGATCGTCGGAAAGATCTTTGAGCCCCATGCGCCGCGCGAAGATCTCCCTCACCTGGCTTCGATTCACGTGCAGCGCGGGCACCACGATATGCGAGGGCTCGCCCTCGCCGAGCTGCAGAATGATCTCCGCCAGGTCGGTCTCGAATACGCCCACTCCTCCGGCCTCGAGGAACGGATTCAATTGAATCTCCGCCGAGGTCATGGTCTTGATCTTGATGACTTCGGAGGCCTTCTCCTCGCGCAAAATGTCTAAAATAATCCTCCGCGCATCGGCGGCGTCCCCCGCCCAGTGCACCGTGCCCCCGGCGGCCGTGCAGCGCTCTTCAAACTGCTCCAGGTACGTGCCCAGATGGCTCAGAGCCTCATCTCGAATCCCGGAAGCCGCTGAACGCAGTTCCTGCCAGTCGGTCTTTTCCTCCACCAGCCGCGTCCGCTTGGCCTGGATCACGTCGATGGCGTGCGCCACATTCTTGCGAAGCTGAGGATTGCGCAGCACCGGCAGCACCGCGGCAGGAAAAGCCGCCGCCTTGGTGGGATCCAGAATCGGACGGTCGGCCGGAGGCTCGATCGGCTGGCTGATCGGTGGTTCGACCGGATGCTGGGAAACAGGGGCCAACTCGGCAGTGGTCATTGAACCGCCTCCGCCTGCGTCATGCTCTCATTTGAGGTTGCGCCCGGCCCTGCGCCGGCCAGAATCTCCGCCATGTGAATGGTCTTCATGCCCAGGTATTGCCGGTGCATCGCGCCGCCCAGGTGCATCAGGCAACTGTTATCGAGAGCGGTGCAGAACTCGGCCCCTGTCTGCAGAATGTCCTGGAGTTTTACCGCCATCATCGCCGAAGACACTTCCGCGTTTTTAACCGAAAATGTCCCGCCAAAACCGCAGCACCGGTCCAAATTGGCGAGCGGAACAAAATCCAGCCCCCGCACCTTGTTCAGCAGCCGGTAGGGCCGGTCGCCGAGGTGAAGCGCGCGCAGCCCGTGACAACTCGCGTGGTAGGTCACGCGATGAGGAAAATACGCCCCCACGTCCTCCACCTTGAGCCGGTCGATCAGAAATTCGCTCAGCTCCAATACCCTCGGCAGAAGCGCGGCGAACTGCCTCCGCAATCCCTCGTTGCCCAACTCTTCAAAAAGGCCGGGATACTGGTCGCGGATCATGGCCACGCAGGAAGAGGAGGGAATGACCACCGTCTCGGTATCCTGATACATCTGAACGAGACGTTTGGCCTGCGAAAATGCCTCGCCGCGAAAGCCGGTATTCGCATGCATCTGGCCGCAACAGGTCTGCCGGGGACTAAAGTCGACTTCGACTCCCAGCCGCTCCAGTAGAGTAACCACCGCGCGGCCCGTCTCTGGGTAGAGAGTGTCGTTGTAACAGGTAATAAAAAGTGAAGCTCGCATGGCTGCCGCCAGATGTTCCGCTGGTCGCTGAACCCAGAAAAGCGAATAATATACGATACGAAATGAATTGTCTATTGCAATGTGAGCGCCCTGACCATTTTGGTGGAAACGGCTGTCAAAGCGAGCCGCCCACGTCGCGGACGTATGCGCGTCCTGTCGAATCGAACTTTGCGCCCTTCCATTTTCAACTTCTTCTCATTCAACTACAATGACAATTGTCCGGGAACTGCTTTGCTCCTGGCGGCACCACACCCGGCCGGGTTGGATTCGGCCGGACACCGGGGGCAGCTGCTGATACAGAACAAGTTTTTCCACCCTGACTATTCGGAAGATTTCCGGTGCATTGGCTCAGCCTGTGAGGACTCCTGCTGCGCGGACTGGACAGTCCATGTTGACCAGAGTGCGTTCGAAAAATACCAGAAACTCCCTGCCGGGCCTCTGCGCGCAATCATCGACGAGAACATTCTGCGTACTCCGCAGCAACCCCAGGCCGACGGGAGTTCCGCTGCCGCGACCTTCGCCCAAATCCGCATGAATTCTTCGCACAAGTGCCCGCTGCTTTCCGCGAGTGGCCTTTGTCGAATTCAGTTGGAATACGGAGAAGAGCTGCTTCCCCGCACCTGCGCCAACTACCCGCGCGCAACCTATTGCATTGATGGCACGACCGAAACAGCGCTTTCGCTTTCCTGCCCCGAGGCGGCGCGGCTGGTTCTGCTCAACCCACGGCTACTGGCAGGCCGGGAGCAGGACGCCGAAGCGCGGAAAAGTACCACTAGCTCGAATGCGTGCGACCCCCTGCTGCCCTCCTTCTGGTCCATCCGCAATTTTGCGCTGACGCTGGTCCAAAATCGCGACTACCCCTTATGGCAGCGTCTGTTTCTGCTCGACCTGCTGAGTCGGCGATTCGATGCCATCGCGCCGGGCGAGCGGCCCGAAAGAGTTCCCCGGCTGTTGGCTGGCTTTAAAAGCACGGTGGACTTGGGCAAACTTCAAGCCACCATGAACGCTCTGCCGGCAGACCACACGCGGCAATTGGATCTGGTGCTGCTGCTGGCGGGTATGATGCTTCACAGCTCTTACGTCCGCCCGCGCTTTGTGGAGTGCGTTCAGGCTTTCACGCAAGGCATCGGGAATGGCCCAGGGGCCACATTGGAATCGCTCGCGGCTCGTTACGCGGCTGCGCACGATCGTTTCTACGCGCCGTTCTTTCAAAAGCATCCCTACCTGCTCGAAAACTATCTGATGAACCTCATCTTCCGGTGCCGGTTTCCCTTCGGGCGCGACTGGGCCCAAACGGGCGCAACCCCTTCGATGACCCGCGAGTCGTCTTTGCTCACCGCACAGTTTGCACTGATGAAAGGCCTGCTTATCGGAGTCGCCGGCTTCCACCGCGAAGCGTTTTCCGCGGCCCAGGTGGTGCACACGGTTCAGACGGCCAGTAAACATTTCGAGCACCACACGGAGTTCCTCAACCGAGCACATGCTTTACTGGTTGAGAAACGCATGGACGGCCAACTGGAATTGGCCATTCTACTCAGAAATTCTCAATCGCAGCCATCCGCGCAATCGTTGCCCCTGATTCATCTTCCTGCGCCGGCCGAGGGCGCTCCGGTCCTTCCCGTGCCTTGCCCGCTCCCAAACTGAATCTGTGAGAGAATCCGAGCGCTGCCCGCCCCCATTCTTAATCCCGTCACTGGAAATTGGCCCGGATCCACTCGACGCGCGAATGCTGCCCCTGTCCATGGACTTCCGGTGAGAGAACAGGGCAATCGCATCTCGATTCCAGAGATGTTTTGGATTCCAAAGATGTTTTGAAAGGACACCGCTTCAGCCGTGCCGAGAATGCACCCCAGGAAGTCCGGCCTTAGCCGCTGAGGGATGATCTATAGCAGAGAAAATCTGCCCTCAGGGGCTGAAGCCCAGAGTATTCTGCTCTTTTTGCGGCACGACTGAAGGCGTGCCTTTTCAATACAACGAATCTCTCGCGAAAATTTAAGATTCCCGTACCTCTTCCTGAAGGCAAATTCCAAATGCGATCGTCCGGGGTGAGAGAATCTCCGTCTCGGAGATCCTGGCGCCTTGGCATCGATGCTACGCATGGCGGCTCTCTCATGAATTGCTTCCCTCTCCCGAGTCAACCTCATAGCCACAAAATCGTCTAACATCCAGGCTGCCAAATGAACCGGGAGCACGCTCCACATTCGACTCTGATCATCCCCCCATGTCTCCCTTTAAAATCCCCGCGTTGCACGGTTGGCAATTTGAGACCGGTTCTGCCGCTTCGATCATCGGTCCCCCTTGAGACTTTCATCCTTTCTGTACGTCCATTAGTTGAACACCCCTGGCGAACAGGCTAGCGTCTTTTCTCCTGACGTAAACAACTTCTCTTTGATTTCCGGGTTACCCCGAAGAAAGGGCTCAGGATCCCCTCCATGAGAAAACTCGTCTCGACAAAACTCATCTCGACAAAACTGATCTCGCTGGCCACGTATGCGCTCGTCGGCGCTCTGTGCTTTTCCGAAGCGTCCAGCGCACAGCAAATTGCATCCGCCGTTCGCATTGTCGATCCCATCGACGAAAATCAACTGGTAACGCTCAAAGGCAATACACTTCCCGCCGCAAATGCCAGGAACGATCTCGGCCTGGTCAGCAGTTCGCTGCCTATGACCGGCCTGACCATGGTTCTGAGCCGAAGCCCCGAGCAGCAGGCAGCCTTCGACGCGTTTGTGGCCAGCCAGTACGACCAGGGCTCGCCGAACTTCCACCAATGGCTCACGCCCGCGCAGATCGGTCAGCGCTTCGGTCCCGCTCAGGCCGATATCAGAACCCTGTCCGGTTGGCTGGCCGCCAAGGGCTTTGCCGTCAAGAGCGCAGCCCCGGACGGCATGACCATCCAGTTCAGCGGCACCGCCGGTCAGCTACAGAGCGCCTTCCATACCGAGATCCACAACCTCTCCGTCGGCGGCAAGCCGCACATCGCCAACATGAGCGATCCCCAGATTCCCGTCGCCCTGGCGCCTGTAGTCGTCGGAATCAAGGGCCTCCACAACTTCCTTCCCCACCCGCTGCACCGCATGGGCAGCAAGGTGCAGTTCAGCCCCGATAGCCGCGGCTGGACCAGGCTTCGGACTTCGTCGGGCGCCGGCCCCTCCGCCCCAGCTGTGAAACCGCCGGCTCCCGCCGCCTCGGCCAAGTCCTCCTCTTCTCCCAAGCCCGATTTCTATTACCCCATCTCCAACAGCTCGCTCGTGGAAGAAGACGTCGCTCCCTATGACTTCGCCAAGATCTACAACCTGCCTTCCACCTGGCCCAACAGCACAGACGGCACTGGGCAGATCATCACCGTCATCGGAACCAGCGATATTGATACCACCGATATAGCCAACTTCAAGAAAGCCTTTGGCCTGCCCGCTGGCCTGACCCCGGTGATGGCTCACGGTCCCGATGGCGACCCCGGAATCTGCACCGGCAGCACGAATATTTGCAATGGCGGTGACCTCGACGAGAACTCCCTTGACGTCGAGTGGTCAGGCGCCGTCGCTCCCGGCGCGCAGATTGTTCTGGTCACGGATGCCTACAACAGCCAGTCCAATCCCACCAACGATCCCATCTTCGACGGCGCGCAATGGGCCATTGACAACGTCGGCGTTTCCGGCTCCGCCGTCCATGGCTCGCGCATCCTGAGCGCCAGTTACGGCGAGTGCGAACTGTTGAACGGCACCGCCTCCAACGTCGCCTACAACAATCTATGGCAGACAGCCGCCAGCGCCGGCATCGCCGTCTTCGTTGCCACCGGCGACTCCGGCTCTCCCGCCTGCGACGATGGCCAGGACTCCAGCTACGGCAATCCCTATGAAGCGCAATACGGCCTGTCGGTGAGCGGCCTGGCATCCTCGCCCTGGGACACGGCCGTCGGCGGCACCGACTTCAGTTGGTGCCAGGTCACTCTGAATTCCAGTGGGAACTATGCGGGCTGCTCCAGTTCCACTTACTGGAACAACAGCAACAGCGCCCAGGAAGCATCCGCCAAAGGCTACGTGCCGGAGACGCCATGGAACGATACCTGTCTAAATCCAATCAACGCCGCATACATCGAGAGCTGGGCTACGTACCTGGGCCAATCTGGCGTTTCTACTTCCGAGGAATCGTGCAATTTTGTCTACCAGAACACGATTGCGCTTGTCCAAGGCAGCCAGAACAATGGCTACGATCCGCTGGTGGAATACGTAGACACGGTCGGCGGCTCCGGCGGCGCCAGCAATTGCGTGGTCGGCGACGGTTCGGACACCAGTAGCTGCACCGCCTCCACCACCAGCACCGGTTCCGGCTACGGAAGTCTTGCCCTCGTGAAGGACGGCTGGCCCAAGCCAACCTGGCAAGCCGGCGTCAATGGCATCCCCGCGGACGGCGTCCGCGATATCCCCGACGCCAGCTTCTTTGCCGGTGACGGAAATCTCGACAGCGCCACTCTGATCTGCGTCGCCAACGACGGCGCAGGTTGCACCACCATCGGCAACACCGGCGGCAGCTCGACTGGCGGCGCGGAAGAGGTCGGCGGAACTTCAGTGGCCACCCCCGAGATGGCCGGCGTCATGGCCCTCATCAACCAGAAGATAGGGCAACCTCAGGGCAATCCAAACTCCGAGCTCTACACCCTTGCCGGTAAACAAACCTACTCCAGCTGCAAGGCCGAATCCGTGACCAACTCCAGCAGTTGCTTCTTCAATGACATCGACCAGGGGACCATCTCGATGCCCTGCGCCACGTCGACCTCAGTCGTCGAAGGCGGCGCAGCCTACGATCCCAACACCGGCTACTGGAACCTGACCCAGACATCGGGCGTGCAGCAGGCCTCGCCCGACTGCATCGCCCTCAACTCCGGCGACGTAGTCGGCACCCTCTCCGGTTACAGCGCCGCCGCCGGATACGACCTGGCCACCGGCCTCGGCTCGCTCAATATCTCCAACGTCCTGGGCGGCTGGACCGCCGCTTCTGTCGGCACTCAGACCGCAACCGTAACCCTGGACCTGAACGGTGTTACCTCCATCAAGAGCAGCCAGAGCCTCCCCGTTACCGTCAATGTCACCGGCTCCGGCGCCAATCCCACCGGCGATGTCACGCTCTCCGCTTCCCAAAGCGGATACATTTCCACGCAGTCTCTCACCGCCGGATCGGCCAGCTTCACCATTCCCGCCAACACCTTCACCACCGCCGGCACCGTCACCCTGACTGCTGCCTACAGTGGAGACAGCACCTACGCCGGCTCGACCGGCACCGCCGCCTTCTCCGTGACAGGCGGAACCTCCTCTTCCGGATCATTTACGCTGGCTGCCATCGCCAGCCCGGCAAGCATCTCCCCCGGCGCAACCGCCAGCGCTACGGCGACCGTTACCGCCAGCGGCGGCTATGCCGGCACCGTAACCCTGAATTGCGCGCTTACCAGCCAGCCCAGCGGCGCCGTCAACCTCCCCTCCTGCTCGCCCAGCGGAACCATCGCGCTGAGCGCCACCACAACATCCGGCACCGCCACGCTCTCCGTAACCACCACCCCGATCACAACCTCGCAACTTCTTAATCCCGCCGGTAGCAAAGGACTTTTCGGGGCTGGCGGCGCGGTCCTCGCCTTCCTCGTCTTCCTCGGCATCCCCGCCCGTCGCCGCGGTTGGCGCGCAATCCTCGGTATGGTCGTCCTCCTCGTCACCCTGGCCAGCCTCTCGGCCTGCGGAGGCGGCATTTCCACCACCACCATTCCCGGCACCACCGCGGGAACCTATACCTTCACCGTCACCGCGACCGGAGCCCCGACGATCTCTCCCGCCGCCGCGACGCAGACCTTCAACGTCACGGTCAACTAAGCCCCAAAAGCTCGAACCCCGCACTTAAAAAGCGCCATTCCTCCCCGGAGTGGCGCTTTTTTCATTCCATCCACTTCCCCGCCGGTTTGATTCCAGAAAACCTTCGAGCCCGGCCGCCTCCTTCCACCAGCATTTCTTATTTCCCCCCTTCGGCTCGCCGGCGGTATCATGGCCTTTGTTATTCAATCCCTTCATTCCGCTGCGTGTTTCCTGCCCGGCGAAGGGCAGAACTTCAACACCAGGCTTCACCTGGCTTTCAATCATGACGCTCAAACCAGCAAAGGCAAGGACCGTCCGGAATGGCAAAATTGCGTTACCTCTCTCTTTGTGTGCTCGCCAGTGCGTTTCTCATCCCCTCTCAATCCCAGGCCCGGCAGGCCGCATCCCAAACCCGCATTGCAAGCCCGATCGATGAAAGCAGACTGGTCACGCTCAAAGGCGCGGTGCATCCGCTCGCCAACGCCAGAAACGATCGTGGCGCCGCGCCTGACGGCATGCAGCTCAACCGCCTCCAACTGGTGCTCAAGCGCAGCCCCAGCCAGGAGTCTGCCCTTCACCAGCTCATCGGCCAGATGCACACGCCCGGCCAGCCCAACTATCACAAGTGGCTCACCCCCGATCAGTTCGGCGCGCAATTCGGCCCCAGCGACCAGGACATAGCCACCGTCTCCGACTGGCTCGCTGGCCACGGATTCACCGTCACCAAGGTCAATCCCGGCAGGCAGACCATGGAGATCGCAGGCAACGTGGCCCAGTTCCGCTCCGCCTTCCACACCCAGATCCATCGCTACTCGGTGAATGGCGAAATCCACTACGCCAACGCCGGCGACCCCCAGATTCCCGCCGCGCTGGCACCCGTGGTGGGCGGCTTCTCCTCCCTGAACAACTTCCGCCACAAAAGCTACGCCAGGTATATGGGCAAGGCCCGGTACAATCCGCACACCGGGACCGCCAGCCCCGACTGGACCATCGGCCCCGGCGCTCCCGCCTACGATAACAATTACGTTCTATCGCCCGCCGACTATGCAGTTCAATACGATATACAGCCGCTCTACACCGCGGGCACCAACGGCTCCGGCCAGTCCATCGCCGTCGTCAACGAGTCCAACGTCAACATCGATCTGGTCAACCAGTTCCGCAGCCTATTTAGCCTGCCTGTCAATCCGCCCCAGGTCATCATTGACGGGTCCGATCCGGGCGTCGACGGCATCAACAACTTTGACGGGCCCAACGGCGCTTCCGTCGAAGCCTACCTCGATGTGGAGTGGGCCGGCGCCGTAGCCCCCGACGCCGCCGTCTACCTGGTCATCGCCGCTGACTCGGAGCTCGAAAACGGCCTCGATCTCGCCATGGCCCACGCCGTCGACAGCAACATCGCGCCCATCATCAGCCTCAGCTTCGGCAACTGCGAGGCCCACGCGAACGACGCGTCCTTGAACTCGCTTTGGGAGCAAGCCGCCGCACAGGGAATCACGGTCATAGTCTCCACCGGCGACAGCGGGTCGGCGGGCTGCGACGACCCGGATACTCAGAGCTATGCCACCGGCGGTCAGGCGGTAAACGGATTCGCTTCCACGCCCTACAACGTCGCCGTCGGCGGCACCGACTTTTACTACAGCAACTACAACACCACTCAAACCCTGCTGGATGCGCAACTGGCCGGCTACTGGGACACCACCCCCAGCAACAGCACGCCAAAAATCTCCATCCAGGGCGTGATCCCCGAGCAGCCTTGGAACAACAGCCAATACGGCCTGGATATCTTCACCTCTGTCAGCAGTACGGGTTCCACCATCTCGGCCGGCAGCGGTGGCGCCAGCAACTGCTCCACGCACATCGGAGCCAATTGCCAGGGAGGCTATCCCAAGCCGGCCTGGCAGTCGATCGGCATCAAGGGCATGCCCTTTGACGAAGCCCGCGACCTGCCCGACGTCTCGCTGTTCGCAGCCAACGGCTACAACGGCAGCTACTATCCCATCTGCGCTGTCGACGGCGACTGCCAGCCCGCTTCCGGCGCAGGCAGCATACAGATCTCCGGCGTAGGCGGGACTTCCGCTTCCGCGCCCTCCTTTGCCGGCATCATGGCCCTCGTCAATCAGAAATACGGCCGCCAGGGACAGGCCGATTACGTCCTCTACCCGCTCTACGCGCAGTTCCCGTCCGCATTCAACGACGTGACGGTCGGCGCCAACACCGTGCCCTGCGAATTTGCGCCCACCGTGGGCATCGATTGCATCTCCGCCGGCGCCAATGCGCAAGTCGTGAATTCAATCACTGAAGGCGAAATCGGGACCGGCACGACTCCTGAATACAACGCCGCCGCCGGCTATGACCTGGCCACCGGACTGGGCACCATCGATGCCAATCATCTGGTCGCCGACTGGCCCAAGGTCGCGTTCAAATCCACCACCACCACCATGACCGCCAGTCCCACCACGATCGTCCACGGAGCTGCAAATGCCATCGCCATCAGCGGCACCGTGACCGGAACCGGCTCGCCCACCGGAGACGTGGCGCTCGTGACCGACAGCCCCGAAGAGCTGCAGCAGGGCGAGGCCTTTTTCACCCTCAGCCAGGGCGCCTATTCCAGCACCAGCGCCGCCGGCAAGGCCAGCTACCCCAGTGGCATCAACTTCCTTCCCGGCGGGACCTATCACATCTGGGGCCAGTATGGCGGCGACACGAACAACGCCCTCAGCTCATCCGATCCGATCGAGATCACCGTCACCCCCGAAGCCAGCGCCATCGACCTCAATCTCATCGGAGCGGGCAGCATCTACAACCCCGGCAACAACCCGGGGAACGGCATCGACTACGGCACCCAGCTTCAGCTCAGCGCCGCAGTCGGTCCCGCTTCGCAGGCCGCCGCGCTTCAGACCTGCCTGGTCAACGACACCGGCTGCTCTTCGATTCCCAGCTACACCAGCCCCACCGGCGCCGTCGCCTTCAGCGACAACTCAAAGCCCCTCTACACCGCGGCCCTCAATGCCGATGGCGAAGCCGAATACAACGCGCCTTACGCGGTAGGAGCTCACTCCCTCACCGCCAGCTACGCCGGCGACAACAGCTACAGCGCATCCACCGACTCAAAGCCGGTCACGTTTACCGTGATCAAGGACACGCCGACATTTGGCGGCAGCCCCTTCAGCATTACAACCGGAGGCACGGGCACGAACACGTACCTGATCAATGGAACCGGGCAGCCGACAGTGCTGACCATCGTGCTCTACAACGGCGCCCAATACAACAGCAGCTCCTATAGCCTTGCGCCGGTAGCCCCGCCCACAGGAACCGTCGCTATCTCCGGCCTCAGCGGAGCCACTCCCGCCAGTGCCACGCTGGTCCCCATCCTTGATCCGAACAACGCCGCGATCGCCGCCACGGCGACCTTCCAGGTTCCCGCGGGAACAACAAGCGGAACCTATACCGCGAACTTCACGTATAACGGGGACGCAAACTACAACGCGGCGTCGCAATCCGCCAGTATTGCCATCACCAATAACAACAGCGACGGCCTCAAATCTTCCTCCACCACTGCGACCATCAGCGGATCGATTTCGCCTGATTCCCGGCTCCTGATCAGCGGGACGGTCGCCGGCAGCGGAACGGCCTCTCCAACCGGCACAGTAGACTTCTACTCCTCCGGCTACGTCCTGGCCGAAGTCGCTCTCTCGAGCAGCGCGGGATCCACCGCGCAATTCTCGGCATCCTTCAACAGCAATGGCCTCATCCAGGGATCGAGCCAGGTCATCACCGTGCAGTATTCGGGCGACACCACCTACAACCCCTCTGCCGCGGTGCTGTCGACGGCAATTTCAAACCCCTTGAGCGACTTCACCATGGTCCCCCAGACCACAAACATTCCGGTCAGCGTGAGCGGCGGGGCAGATACCGGCACAACCCCGATCAACATTGCCTCCGTCAACGGATTCGCGGGCACCGTGACACTCACCTGCGCGGCAGCCTCCCCGCTCACATGCGCGGCCTCGCCCAATCCCACCCTGAGCAACAACTCAAGCGCCAGTTCCACGCTGACCGTCAACGTGCCCGCCGGCGCCGCCCCTGGATCCTATAACGCGATTGTCACCGGCAAGGACTCGACAAACGAGTTCGTCCACACCCTCGCCTTCGTGGTGGAAGTAAGCGGAAGTTCCGCCACGCCGGACTTCACGGTCTCGAACGGCGGCAGCCTCGTCCTCGCCCAGGGAGTCAACTCCAACAACACCACCCCGATTACAGTAACTCCCACCGGCCGGTTCACCGGCAATGTCGCGCTCACCTGCGCCGTATCCCCAACCACGGGAACCTCGGTCCCTACCTGCACCGTCACTACGCCGCTGGACATTACCGGCACGGCTCCGGTATCGGGAACCCTCACGGTCGACACCACCTCGACCACTACGGCCAACACCTACACGGTCGCGGTGACGGGCACAAGCGGCTCGATTAACTCGACCACGCCTGTCACCGTGATTGTGACCCCGGCTTCAGCGTCAGCCTTCGCTCTCACCAGCAGCGGCAACATCGCGGTCTCCCCCGGCGCGACCACGGGAAACACCTCCACCATCAGCGTGACCCCCTCGGGCGGGTTCACCGGCAATGTCGCGCTGACTTGCAGCATCAGCCCCACCGCGGCCAGCGACCCTGCCACCTGCAGCCTGTCCCCGGCCACGGCCGATATCACTGCCTCGGCAGCCGTCACCTCCACGCTCACGGTGGCCACCACGGCGGCAAGCAGCGCTCTCAACGCGCCGCTGAAGATCTTCTGGCCCGCCGCCGGAGGAACCGCCCTCGCCGCGGCCTTTTTCTTCTTCCTGCCCGGACGGCGGCGCGGCTGGCTCGCCATGCTTGGCCTGATCGCGATCTTCGCCGCTCTGGCCGGCCTCTCGGCCTGTGGCGGAGGAATCAGCGGGGGCGGCGGCCCCTCCAACCCCGGAACCACACCAGGCACTTACACAGTGACCGTCACCGGCACGTCCGGATCGTTGACGGCAACCACCCCGGTGACCCTCACCGTTAACTGACCCGCTCACCGAGCCGATCTCGCCAGCCCTCCCATTCGGGAAGGGCTGGCCAGGGCGCAGGCAATCGCATGAACCGATTTTGTTCACCGGATAGATTCGCATTTTTGAGAATCACCGTTTGCTGTCAGTTCCCCACCGGTGCTACTGACCTGCGGCGAATGAAACTGTGTGCCCATCCATCGAGCGCTTTTTGCTCGATGGGTGGGAGTCCGCGGAACCATGCGACATGCTCTTTTTTGTTGAACTTGCATTCTTGTTTCTTTTCAGGCTTTCGTCCCCGAGGGACGACTCGAAGATAGCCCAGGGTGGACGCTTCGTTCGTCTTGGCGAACGAAACGGAAACCCTGGGACAGGCCCCGCAAGAGTGTTTCGCGCCCTGGAGGGGCGCGGCGAGACCTCTGCCGTTCAAAACTCACATTCATGCGATTGCCCTGTTCGCCAAGGCCGCCCTCCGGCACAAATGGCAGACTGCCATTGCGTGTAATTATTCACTCAACGCGCACAATGGACGTGGGAGAATCTCGTGTTGAGCGACGCCGCCAGCCGAAACTCCAACCAAATTGGACGGCCGGCTTCTATCGCGAGTCCCCGTCTCAGTCGACCCCCCTACCCCCCCTCCCCCCGTACTGGCCCTGTACGGCAGTATGACGATTTTTAAGTATATTATAATCAATGACATAATGCCGCCGGCGAGTTACCATACGATAAACACAACCGCGTATTTGATCTCATTTTTGGCCCCTTCGTGTCGATTTTTGCGCCAAAAATGGCTAAAAACAGCCCAATTCGTAAGAGGTTTTCTGGGAGCTGGCCCTCGTTGAGTCGCAGTGTGAGAAATGCGACGGCCGCAGGCGCCCGCTTTCAAGACCTGTCGACTCCATCGCTGTTACACTGGAGATTGGGAAAAGATGGCGGATTGGGCTGAATTCGGAAGCAGCCGATTGAGGTAAAAGACCATGCCGGAAAACAATCACACCAATAATTCAGCTGGAACCAGCCTGCGCCTGAAGATCGGCCTGGCCGAGATGCTCAAGGGCGGCGTCATCATGGACGTGATGAGCGTGGAGCAGGCCCGCATCGCGGAAGAGGCCGGTGCAACGTCGGTCATGGCTTTGGAACGGGTTCCGGCCATGATTCGCGCCGAAGGCGGAGTGGCGCGCATGGCCCGGCCAAGCCTTATCAAGCAGATCATCGCAGCGGTGTCGATCCCGGTGATGGCCAAGGCGCGCATCGGACACTTTGCCGAAGCGCAGATCCTCCAGGAGCTCGGAGTCGACTTCATCGACGAGAGCGAAGTCCTCACTCCGGCCGACGAGGCCCACCACATCGACAAGCACGCTTTCACGACGCCTTTCGTCTGCGGCGCGCGCAACCTGGGCGAGGCCCTCAGGCGGATCGCCGAGGGCGCGGCCATGATCCGGACAAAAGGGGAAGCAGGCACCGGCGACGTGGTGCACGCGGTCAGGCACATGCGCCAGATTGTGAAGGAGATGCGCGCCCTCACCGTGCTCAGTGAGCAGGAGCTCTACGCAGCCGCCAAGGAGCACCAGGCTCCCTACGAGCTGATTGCCATGGTCGCCCGCACCGGCAAATTGCCGGTTCCCAACTTCTCCGCCGGCGGCATTGCCACCCCGGCCGACGCCGCCCTGATGATGCAATTGGGCGCCGAAGCCGTTTTTGTCGGCTCGGGAATCTTCATGAAGGAACGGGCTACTCCACTGGATGTCGAGAACTGGACCGAGGCCGAGATTGGACTTTGCGGCAAGGATGCGGTCGGTACGCCGCGCAACCCCGACGAGCGCGAAGAAGCCGTCTCCCGGGCCAGGGCCATTGTGATCGCCACCACCCACTTCGACGACCCGAAGATTCTGGCCGAAGTCTCCGAACAGGTCACCGGGACGATGAAGGGCCTGGCTGCGGCCGCCATCGAAGAAAAGGACCTGCTGCAAACCCGAGGCTGGTGAAAAAACACAGTTTGAAGGCTCGAGACGAAACCGGCAGAGGGCCATTGCAAGAAGGCCGATTGCCTGAAACTCCATCGCCCCGCATCGGCGTGCTTGCCATCCAGGGAGATTACGCCGCCCACGCGGCGGCGCTGGCCCAATGCGGCGCCACTCCCTCGACAGTCAAGACACCCGGTGACCTCTACCCGGGCGGTGAACCGCTGGACGGGCTGATCATGCCCGGCGGCGAATCCACCACCATGCTCAAATTCCTCGATCGCCACGCCCTGTTTGAAACTTTGCAGGAGTTTTGCCGCCAGCGGCCGGTCTTCGGTACATGCGCCGGCGCCATCCTGCTGGCGCGCGAGGTGCGCCACCCGGCCCAGCGAAGCCTCGGCATCCTCGACGCGGTGGTCGAGCGCAATGCCTATGGACGGCAGATCGATTCGGCCATCCTGACCGCCGAAACCGCCCTCCCCGGTGGTCCGCTGGAGATGGTGTTCATCCGCGCTCCGCGGATTGCGGAGGTCGGCCCCCGGGTCCAGGCGCTGGCGTGGCGCGATGGATATCCGGCACTGGTCAGGGAGGGCGATATACTGGCCGCAACGTTCCATCCCGAGCTGAGCGCTGACCGCCGCGTACACCGGCTTTTTGTCGAGATAGCCTCCAGCCGGCTCCCAAAATAGGCTTTTTCTCCGGTTCGCCGGACGGCTGTTCGATCTCCGCGCAGATTTTTCAGCCCACTCTTCCGATTCAGGCTGCGTCCAAACAGGAGTGAGAGTAATCTCATCTTCACGGGGGCCGCGATGCCGTCAATTTTCACGCCCATCCCAACGGAAACCGAACGCAAGTCCCCAGGAATCGGGGGAAAGCCGCCCGTTGACCGGCGCCCGACCGGCGGCGGCGGCGGCGGCGGCGACGACGACTCCAAGAACTCCCGCCGCGGACCCCGCGAGCTTCTGCACCGGACCCGCGCCTTTGTCTTCTGCGCACTGGCCGGCGACATGATGTTCTTCGTGGTTCTGGTGACCCTGTTTTACGCGCGTCAGACCAGCACCCACATGGATCCGGCCACGCTGCGACAGGTCGGCGACTGGCACCCGGTCCTGCTGCCTCCCATCCTGTTTTTGAACACCGCCGTGCTGCTGCTCGGGAGCCTGACCATGGAGATTGCGCGTCGCCGCATCTTCAAAGAAATCGACGTGCTGGAGGAATGGCTAGGTCTCGGCCGCCCCGCCCTTCGCAACTCCCTGCCGTGGCTGGCAGCCACCCTGGCCCTGGGTTCGTTGTTTCTAGCCGGACAAGTCGTCGCCTGGAAGCAGCTGACCGATCAGGGATTTGCGTTTGACCACAGGGCAACCCCGGCCAGTTATTTCTTCTACCTGGTATCCGGATTGCACGCCGCACACCTGGTCCTCGGGGTTTTGGCACTGGCTTTCTGCCTTTGCGCTTTGGGCTGGCTGAAGCGCGTCGAATACCGCCAGATTGCCGTCGACCTCACCGCATGGTACTGGCACACGATGGGCCTGGCGTGGCTGGTTTTGTTCGCGATACTGGTAATCGGGTAATCAAGAAGTCAATTGCATTTTGCGGTCTAACGCCAGCGGCATCTGGCGTCCGTTCGGGAGACATTCGGGGTTCCAGTCATGCGACGTATCGCGTTCGCGGGGCCTCAGTCTACGCCGAGTGGACGCCGATCAGCGAAAGGAAACGCTCGCCCACCGATGGGACTCGAGGACAGGCGAAATAAATCTCCCGATTGAGGGCCATTAACAATTGAACGGCCTCAAGCTGAGCATTATGCGCCGAAAATTCTCCGCCCCCATGGACAAACTCATCGGTCAGATATTCGATCGCATGGCCCAGAATCTCGAGGGCGTGCCCGGCCTTGGGATCGATGCGGCGGCGGCAAGGCGCGCCCGTACATGCGGGCGCGAAAACGGATGCACCGCCTATCGGGATACGTGCTGCGGCTGGCAGAATGGGAAGGCCGGCAGGAGCGGTCGATGCCATGGTATTCATCATCACTTTGTTCGTCGGCCCGGTGGTGAAATCCTTCAGATGACGAAGGTACCGTTTCCCTTTCCAGCACATAGCAATTATGTAGTTGCTTTTCTGGAAAACCAGTGACGAGGCTCACGGTTGCCCCAGAGCTCGGCCCGTTATACACATGGGAAAAGGTGGGATGGCACTATACTCTGACGGCATTTGCGTTTGCGGGGAATTTCGAGTAGCCATTTGAAGCCGGGTCGAATTGTGTTTTGAGCCGTCTGGCGCGCCTTGACGGGATGAGGCTGAAAACCTAAGCTCAAATCAGGTTCGGTTTGACCGTGATGCCGGGTTTCTCTTGGGATGTGCAAAACAAACGTTCTTGAACGGGGCTGCGATGGTTCCCTATTATTGGCAATACCTCCCGTTGTTGATGCAGATTCTCGCGGCTATTTTGCTGGGCGTGGGAATGGTTACGGCCTCATGGTTCGTGGGCCGGCATCGCAACACCGTGGTCAAGCTGGATGCCTATGAATGCGGCATCAAGGCCGTGGGCGACGCGCGGGGACGCTTCAGCGTACGCTTTTATATGGTTGCGGTGCTGTTCATCCTCTTCGACGTGGAAGCGGTCTTCATGATGCCCTGGGCGGTGATCTATCGCCAGCTCTATCACATCACAGGTCACCGGCTGTTCGGTTTCTGGGAGATGGTCGTCTACCTGGGCTTTGTTGCCGTGGGTCTTTACTATATTGCGCGCAAGGGCATCCTCGATTGGAGCCTGGATCGGGCGGACCTCTAGAATGACCAAATCCAACTCACTCATGGGCAAATTAGCCGTGCTGGATGGCCTGCCCGAACATCCGGCCGTGAAAGCGATCCTGGCCTGGAAGCCGGACGCGCTGGCCGATGCGAAATTTGAATTCGATGAACTGACGCTCACCATCGTGCCGGGCGAGATTCGCGCCGCTGCCGGAACCGTTCGCTCAGCCGGCTATAACTTTTTCGAGGACATGACGGCCGTCGATTGGCACCCTGGCTCGCCTCGCTTTCAGCTGAGCTATCACATTCTTTCGCACGCTTTCAAAGAGCGTATTCGCCTGCGGGTACTGCTGGAAGATGGCGACCCATCCGTCGAGTCCATTACCGCTGTCTGGGTGGGAGCCAATTATTTTGAGCGCGAGGTCTTCGATCTTTTCGGTATCCGCTTCGAGGGGCACCCCAATCTGCGGCGCATCATGATGCCCGATGAATGGGTCGGACATCCTCTGCGCAAGGATTATCCGGTGGAGGGATACCGCTAAATGGCCGGCATCGTTGGCACTCCCATCTTCGAAGCACCGGTCGCGGAAGGCTCGCGCGACCAGCACATGGTGCTGAACATGGGGCCGCAACATCCGGCCACGCATGGCGTTCTGCGGCTGGTTGTGGAGATCGATGGGGAGATCATCGTCCGTCTCTATCCTGAGATCGGCTATCTCCACACCGGCATCGAAAAGACCTGCGAGGCAAAGTTCTATCAGCAGGTGGTGCCGCTCACCGACCGCATCAACTATCTAGACCCGCTTTCCAACAACCTCTGCTACTGCCTCGCTGTCGAGAAGCTGCTCGACCTTGAGATTCCCGAGCGCGCGCAGTGGATTCGGGTCATGCTCACCGAGCTGAGCCGGCTCAATTCGCACCTCATCTGGCTCGGCACCCACGCCATGGACATTGGCGCGCTGACTGTCTTTCTCTACACATTCCGCGAGCGCGAAGAGATTCTGCGCCTGTTTGAAGCCGTGGCCGGACAGCGGATGATGACCAGCTACTTCCGCATCGGCGGCCTATCAATGGAGCCGCCGATTGACTTCTTCGACCGCGTGCGAACATTCATCCGGACGTTCGGGGAGAAGATCGACGAATACTCCAATCTGCTCACCGGCAACCCGATCTTCATGAACCGGTTGAAAGGCGTGGGCTACCTGTCGGCCGAAGATGCGATCGCGTTCGGCGTCACCGGCCCTCCGCTCAGGGCCTCCGGTGTGGACATCGATCTGCGCCGCGACATGCCATATTCAAGCTATGAGAAGTTTCAATTCAAGGTGCCGATCTCGCACGCGGGAGATACCTGGGCGCGATACGAAGTGCGGCTGATCGAGATGCGCGAGAGCGTGAAGATCATCGAGCAGGCCCTCGACGGTATGCCCGGTGGGCCAGTCAAGGCTGACGCTCCCAAGATCGTGCTTCCCGACCGCGAGAAGATGAAGACCCAGATGGAGGCCCTGATCCACCACTTCAAGATCGTGACCGAAGGGTTCGACGTACCTGCCGGAGAAGTGTACCAGGGAATCGAATGCGGGCATGGGCAGGTAGGCTATTACGTTGTCTCTGACGGTACTGCGAAACCGTATCGCGTGCACATGCGGTATCCTTCGTTCGCCACGCTGCAGGCTTTGGAAACAATGTGTAAAGGCCGCATGATTGCCGACCTGGTGGCAGTGATCGGTTCGATCGATATTGTGCTGGGGGAGATTGACCGGTAGGGACTTAGGAACTGGGGACTAAGGACCTAGGGACTAAGGGGCTAAGGACTAAGAGACGAAGGACTAAGGCCGGGTGCCCCAGGTCTGGATTTTCAGACTTGGGAAAGGACGAATCCATGCGGTCGCGGTATTAGGGACCAGGCACGCGCCGTAGGCGCAACGGATATTAGCCCCGCGCCGGGTGCCCCAGGTCTGGATTTTCAGACCTGGGAAAGCACAAATCCATGCGGTCGCGGTATTTGGGACCAGGCACGCGCCGTAGGCGCAACGGATATTAGCCCCGCGCTTCAGCGTGGGTAGAGCGGGAGATAGATCGCCAAGCCCCGTAGGGGCGGCGCGGGAAATTGAAAGGGCATGAATTTTGTCGTGCCGAACGGCGATACACCAATCCAAGGGGCTTTAGCCCCTGAGGGGAATCGAAATTTGACGCTGGCAGGCCAATGTGAAGACCTTCCCAACACAAGCGACGAATCGCTCTATGCCGAGCTTTGGATCTCCCTCGCTTCCCTGCTCCGCAGCTACACAGCGGTTCACGGATTGAGCCGCAAACGGCAGGCAACTGTCGAGGCGGAAGAAGGACGAATTCTAACGCGCCACGGAGAAAAGTGGTTGGATCTCGAACGAACCGGCGCTGCGGTAACCTGGCGGCGCGAAGACGGGCGCGGCGGAAGTTTAGAGTTGACTGAAGCGGGAACACTACGCCACGCGGCGGACGAGGAAGAGATGGACATGGCAGCCGAAGCATGGGCCCGGGAGCTGATGCAATGAGCCCCAAAGAAACGAGTGCGGAGACGATGACCTTGTTCTCGCCCCGCCTGGCCGCGCGCCTGGATGCGCTGGTCGGGAAATATCCGGTGAGGCGGTCCGCTCTCGTCCCCATGCTGCTTTACGCGCAGGACGAAGTCGGCTATCTTTCCGATTCGGTCATTGCCGAGGTGGCCCACAGAATTGGCATCAGCGAACTCGATGTGCGCAATGTGGCCACCTATTATTCGATGCTCCGCTTCAAGCCCGCCGGACAGTACAACATCCAGGTCTGCACCAACATCAGTTGCATGCTGCGCGGAGCCTACGATCTCTACGAGCGTTTCCAGGAGGAACTCGGCATCGGGCACAAGGGCGTGACGGCCGATGGCGTCTTCTCGCTCGAAGAAGTGGAATGCATTGGAGCCTGCTGCTGGGCGCCCGCCATTCAGGTCAACTACGACTTCCACGACGACCTGACCCCGGACCAGGTGCCCGGCATTCTTGGCCAGTACCGGAATCACCTCCAAAACGAGGAAAAGAATGCCTAGGCTCGTTTCCCATCCCGACGAAGTGAAGATCGTTACCCGCCGCTTTGGCCAGGGGGCAGCAAACATCGACCGCTATCTCGAACTGGGCGGCTACGAAGCGGCGAAAAAGTGTCTCGCTCGAGGCCCCGAGTGGGTGATCACCGAGATGAAGGCGTCCAATCTCCGCGGACGCGGCGGAGCCGGCTTCTCGACAGGCATGAAGTGGTCGTTCGTTCCCAAGCAATCGGCAAAGCCAAAGTATGTTCTGGTCAACGGCGACGAGAGCGAGCCCGGCACCTGCAAGGACCATCTGATCTTTTTGCACGACCCTCATGCGGTGATTGAAGGCACCATCATCGCCGGCGTGGCCATCGGCGCCAAGACAGGCTTCATTTATCTGCGTGGCGAGTACCGCTATCTTCTCGAAATCATGGAGAAAGCAGTTGCCGATGCCTACGGGCGAGGCTTCCTGGGCAAGAACATCTTCGGCTCCGATACCGAATTTCAGATCATAACGCAATCCGGCGCCGGCGCCTATGAAGTGGGCGAAGAATCGGCGCTGATGGAGTCGCTCGAAGGCAAGCGCGGCGTGCCGCGCATCAAGCCGCCTTTCCCCGCGGTGGTGGGTCTATACGGGGGCCCGACCATCATCAATAACGCCGAAACCATCGCCACCGTGCCCCACGTCATTACGATGGGTGCCGAAGCCTACTCTGCCGTGGGCACGCCGCGCAATGGCGGCACCAGGCTCTTCGGACTGAGCGGCCACGTCGAACGGCCCGGCGTCTACGAACTGCCCATGGGCTACAACTTGAAGAAGATGATCTACGACGTAGGCGGCGGAATTCGCGGCGGCCGCAAGCTCAAGGCGGTAGTTCCGGGCGGCTCGTCGACCCCGGTGCTGCTGCCAGAAGAGATTGAAAATCTGGGCATGGACTTCGACCAGGTGGGCAAAGCCGGGTCCATGCTCGGCTCCGGCGGCGTCGTAGTCATCGACGACCAGACCTGCATCGTCGAGTTCGCTCTGCGCACGATCAGTTTTTATCAGCACGAGAGCTGCGGCTGGTGTATTCCCTGCCGAGAAGGCACCGACTGGCTCAAGAAATCGCTCACCCGCTTCCATGCCGGTTTCGGCGTGGCCGCGGATATCGACAACATTCAGTACCTGGCCGAAAACATGATGGGCCGCACCTTCTGCCCGCTGGGCGATGCGGCCGCCATGCCGACGTTGGGATTCGTGAAGAAGTTCCGCAAGGAGTTTGAAGACCACTTGAACGGCAAGCCGTGCCCGTTCGCCGAGCATGTTGAACTGGCCGTTGTTTAGGTGTTAGGGCCATAGGCTGAGAAAGCGGTGAGCAATGTTTTGAAAGCCGCTGAGTGCGGGAAGAGATCAGAGTTGAGAGTCAAGAAGAGCTCGAACGTTTGGTTTCGTGAATAGGGACGCGAAACAGTGAGACCGCAAGAACTGGTACGGATTTTGGAAGCGGATGGCTGGTACAGCACGGGTCAAACGGGAAGTCACAGGAAATTCCGCCACCCAACGAAGCTCGGACTTTTCATTGTGCCAATGCACGCCGACAAAGAGATTGGAAAGGGATTGCTACACAGTATTCTTATAGAAGGCAGGACTGAAATGACGCGAGAATATTTGGTGTTTTACGAAAAAGGCGCGAACAATTGGAGCGCATTCTCTCCGGACCTGCCCGGATGCGGCTCGCTCGACGAAACATTGGAAGAAACCCGCGTCAACATGCGCGAAGCCGTCGAGCTTTACTTGATCGAAACTGCCAAGGGTGGCGAACCGATCCCCGAAGCTTTGGCAACCAACGTCAACATCGACGAGTTCGATCCTGGCCACGAGACAAAGGAGTATTTTCTGGAGTGGCTTTCTGTTTCGCTTCCACAATCCCTTTCATTCACCGAAACGACGCAGGCCGCATAGGAAAATAATGCCCGACGTAACCATCACAGTCGACGGAAAGAAGCTGACGGCGCCCGCGGGAACGCTGCTGATCGATGTTTGCCGCAAGGCGGGCATCGAGATTCCCGCCTTCTGCTATTATCCCGGCCTCAGCCTTCAGGCCGCCTGCCGCATGTGCGTGGTGCGCCAGGAAAAAGTTCCCAAGCTGCAGACCGCCTGCACCACCACAGTTGCCGAGGGCCAGGTCTTCATCACCGAGTCGCCTGAAATCGCTCAGGCGCGCAAGGCCACCATCCAGTTGCTGCTGGGCAATCATCCGCTCGACTGCCCGGTGTGCGACGCCGGCGGCGAGTGCGAACTGCAGGACATGACCTTCAAGTACGGCGCGGGCGAAAGCCTCTACGCCGAGGCCAAGCACCATCGCGACGAGCAGCAATGGTCGCCGGCCGTCTACTACGATCGACCGCGCTGCATCCTCTGCTACCGCTGCATCCGCATGTGCGGCGAGGGCATGGACGTATGGGCGCTGGGAGTGCAGAATCGCGGCGCAAACTCGGTGATTGCGCCCAACGAAGGCAGCCAACTGGATTGCGAACAGTGCGGCATGTGCATCGACGTTTGCCCGGTAGGCGCATTGACCTCGGGCAGCTACCGATACAAGACGCGGCCCTGGGAGATGAACCACGTTTCAACCGTATGCACGCACTGCGCGGACGGCTGTAAAGTCACCCTGGGCGTGCGACAGACCAACGACGGCTCGGAGATCGTGCGCGCCGACAATCGCGATAAGAGCGGCATCAACGGGGATTTTCTCTGCGCCAAGGGCCGTTTCGGTTTTGATTTTGTCGACAGTCCGGAGCGGTTGACCACGCCGCTGGTGCGCAACGCCGCCGGCACTCTCGAGCCGGCCACATGGGAGCACGCTTTGCGCCTCGCGGCCGGGAAACTCAAGGAAATCCGCGACAACAAAGGCGGGGCAGCCATCGGAGTCATCGGCTCCAATCGCACCACCAACGAAGAAAATTACCTGCTGCAGAAGTTCGCGCGCACTGTGCTCGAGACCAACAACATCGACCACCATCGCACCACCGACTACGCGGCCTTCGCGCGCGCTGTGGCGGCCGGCGGCGGCAAACTGGCCAGCCTGCGCGATCTCGCCGCGGCTCCCGCAATCCTGTTGGTCGGCGGAAATCCGACCGACGAACACCCGCTGCTTGCCTGGCAGCTTCGCACCAATGTGCGGCTTAACCGCGCCCGCCTTTATATTGCCAACTCCGGCCCCATCAAGCTCGACCGTCAGGCCAAGGCCACCCAGGAGATCCCAACCGGCGAATACAGCAATCTTGCCGCACTTCTCGATCAAGGCCAGACTGATCAGGGCCAGTCGGAGTTCAGCAAGGCCTTGCTTGCCGAGGAGTCGCTGGCCATCGTCTTCGGCCAGGAACTTCGCGGCGCCGACGTCGAGAGCCTGATTCAATGGGGATTGAAGCGCCCCAACGTAAGCTTTGCCTACCTTGGCGATCACTCCAACTCCCGCGGCGCCGCGGACATGGGCCTTTTCCCCGATCTGCTGCCAGGATACGTTCATATCACCTCCCCGGGAAGCTTTGCCGAATACAAAGATCTCCCCACCGCCGCCGGCAAAACGCTGCCTGAGATGTTCCAGGCCGCGGAGCAGGGCGAGATGGGCGCGTTGCTAATCGTCGGCGCGAACCCGTTGTCCCGGCACAAGGTTGGTCCGGCAACCCTCAAGGACACATTCGTCATTGTGCAGGATCTCTTTCTGACCGAAACGGCGGCGGTCGCGGACGTAGTCTTCCCGGCCGCGGGCCTCTACGAGAAGTCCGGAACGGTGACCAACACCTACGGCGATATTCAACTCGTCAGGAAGGCCGCCGACCGCGCGGGCGTAAAGCCCGACTTCGAAATCCTGGTGCGTCTGGCCGGCAGCATGGGCGTTGACGTCAGCGCCCTGGTTCCATTTGGGAAGAGCGGCACCACCGCCGACCTCGGCCAGTCGCGAGGCGCGCAGGCCGGAGAAGCCGATCGCCACTCCGTCTGGCTCGAGGCCAACGGCCTGGAACTCAAATTCAGCCCCTTCGATCCGCTCGCGGTCCTGGACGAGATCGAGCGGCTTGTCCCCGGCTACGCGCTCGACCGGATGAATTTGTTCAGCGGCAACGACGTGCGCACAGCACTCACGCCGGCGCCGGGATTTGTGCCGGCCTCCGCTCTGGGCGGCGTCGAACTTATATTTCCAACTCACGACACACTGTTCACCTCCGGCACCCTGGGCCAGTACAGCCCCGGCCTGAGAGAACTCCAACAGCACGAGGCGCATGAATTGGCAGAATCCGCGGCAGATTGAACGGCAGGAGAAGTTCGCTTCCGCGGAAAAGAAACGTCAGCGCGAGCTGACAGAAGGACGTAGAGAAAAGGCTGGAGCAAGTGAAGATTTCGTTTCTCGACTTTTTTTGGTGGAGCCTGCTCAAGGTGGCGGTAATTACGGTAGTGATGCTGATGGGCGTCGCTTACACCGTGCTGCTTGAGCGCAAGCTCGTAGGCCGCATTCAGAATCGCTGGGGACCGAGCCGAGTAGGCCCTTTTGGCCTGCTGCAGCCGCTGGTCGACGGTGCCAAGTCGTTTCTCAAAGAGGATCTGATTCCCACCGCGGTCTACCGCCCGCTTTATCTGCTGGCTCCGATCCTGGCTCTCGGCTGCGCGCTGATCTCGATCGCGGTCATTCCCTTTGGCGAGCCCAATGCCGGTCCCAATGGCGTCGACCTCTTTGAAATCTCCAATGTGAACATCGGCCTCCTGGTGATTCTTGGCATCACCTCGATCGGCGTCTACGGCATCGCACTGGCCGGCTGGTCGTCGAATAACAAGTACTCGCTGCTCGGCTCGCTGCGCTCCTCGGCGCAACTGGTCAGCTACGAGCTTGCCTTGGGACTTTCGTTGGTCGGCGTGGTACTTCGTTCCGGATCATTGAACCTTCGCAAGATCGTTGAGGACCAGGCCACGCAGGGCATTCTGACTTGGAACATCTTCGGCGGCCTTCAATTCATTGCCTTCTTCATCTACATGATGGCCGCCTACGCGGAAACCAACCGCTCGCCCTTCGATCTTCCCGAGGCCGAGAGCGAGCTGACCGGCGGCTATCACACCGAGTACAGCTCCATGAAATTCGCCATGTTCTTCATGGCCGAGTACGCCAACATGATCAACGTGGGTTGCGTGGCCACCCTGCTGTTCCTAGGCGGATGGACCAGCCCCCTCGGCAATCTGATCGGGCCGTTTGAGAATAATTTCATCAACGGCGCGCTTTCGATCTTCTGGTTCGTGAGCAAGGTTTTCTGTTTTCTTTGCCTGTACGTCTGGGTGCGGGGTACGCTGCCCCGCTTCCGTTACGACCAACTGATGAACTTCGGATGGCGCTTTCTGATGCCGCTGGCCATCCTCAACATTGTGGGAACAAGCCTGTGGCTTGCCTATCGCTGAAGGCGGCGTCGCGGGCGCTCCGGCTAAGCCGCCGCTTCGGGGCGCTCAATTACAATCGGGATGGACTTCAAGCCAATCAATTGCTTTATCGTCCTTCTCTTGACCGGCCGGCCTGTCTGAACTGGCTCCAGCCTGTACGCTTGGAACGATGCACTTACTTCTGTTTTTGATCTTTGCCGGATTCTGCCTCGCTGGAGCTGCCAACCTCCTGCTGCAGAGCCATCCCATCAACAGCGCCCTGTCGCTGATCGTGGTGATGACTTCGCTGGCCGTGCTCTACCTGTTGCTGGGCGCGGAGTTTCTGGCCGCTGCGCAGATTATTGTCTACGCCGGCGCCATCATGGTTCTGTTCGTCTTTGTGGTGATGCTATTGAACGCCGGCCGCGAAGACCGTACCCGCGGCAGCCGCGCGGCCCGCGCCGTCGGACTGCCCGCCGTGGTGGCTATCCTGGCTGTGCTGGCGACCATCATTCTCCGCGCCAAGGGACTTGGCGGAGTCGCTCTCAGCCAGGGCATCACCACTACCGAAGAACTCAGCCGCGTGCTTTTCAGCGAACTCCTTCTCCCCTTTGAAGTCACATCGGTGCTGATCCTGATCGCCATCCTGGGCGCGGTCGCGCTGGCGCGCAACGACGGAGAAAGGCCGGCCGCCAAATGAACTTCTCCTCGCTGCTTCAACAGGAAGTTCCGGTGACCTGGTACCTGCTGCTAAGCGCCCTGTTGTTTTCGCTCGGCGTGGTGGGATTCCTGATCAAGCGCAATCTGATCACGGTCTTCATGTCCATCGAACTGATGCTGAATGCCGTCAATCTTTCCTTTGTCACCTTCGCACACCAGTGGCTGCACTGCGACCCCCTTCTCTCGCAGGCATGCATGCTGGCACAGCCGCACGCGGTGCGGGGCCAGATCTTTGTCTTCTTTGTGATGGTGGTGGCGGCGGCCGAGGCAGCCGTTGGCCTGGCCATCATCATTGCCGTCTTCCGTACCCGCGCCACGTTAGCTGTTGACCGTATCGACCTGATGAAACTATGAACGCGCCGTTGCACCTGTTGTTGATTCCGCTGTTTCCTTTCGCCGGATTTCTATTAAACGGAATCCTCGGCTCCCGGCTGCCCAGGTGGCTGGTCACCACGATTGCGCTCGTTGCTCCCTTGGCTTCATTCGCCGTGGTGCTGAGCGCGGCGCCAAGCTTCATAGGAAACGCATCGCCCCTTGCAGTCCTTCCCTATGTGGAAACCTGTCCATTTCCTTGGATCAGCATCGGGACTCTTCACATCGACTTCAGCTTCGTCCTCGATCAGCTTTCGCTGGTGATGCTGCTGGTCGTCACGGGAGTCGGGTTCCTGATTCACATCTATTCCGTCGGCTACATGCAAGACGATCCCGGCTACGCGCGCTTCTTCAGCTACCTCAATCTCTTCCTCTTCTTCATGACCACCCTGGTGCTGGCCGGCAACGTGCTGCTGATGTTCGTCGGCTGGGAGGGCGTTGGCCTCGCCTCTTATCTCCTCATCGGTTTCTGGTTTCAAAAACAGACCGCCGCCGACGCCGGAAAAAAGGCCTTCATCGTCAATCGTATTGGCGATTTCGGCTTTCTCATCGGCATCTTCCTGCTTCTTGCTAACTTCGGCACGCTCACCTTCAGCGGGATCGCCGCCAAACTGACAGCGAATCCAGCGTGGCAGGGCGGCATTCTCACCACCATCGCGCTCTGCCTGCTCCTGGGCGCAACCGGCAAGAGCGCGCAGCTTCCGCTCTACATCTGGCTGCCGGACGCGATGGAAGGCCCCACGCCGGTCTCCGCTCTCATTCACGCAGCCACCATGGTCACAGCCGGCGTCTACATGATCGCCCGCACGCATGGGCTCTTCGACCACTCGCCTTTCGCGCTGGGAGTCGTCGCAACCGTTGGCGCAGCAACCGCCATCTTCGCTGCCACCATCGGCCTGGTCCAGAACGACATCAAGCGCGTACTGGCCTATTCGACCATCTCGCAGCTCGGCTACATGTTTCTCGGCTGCGGCGTGGCGGCGTATTCGGCGGCCATCTTTCACCTCGTCACGCATGCCTTTTTCAAGGCACTGCTCTTCCTGGCTGCCGGCTCGGTAATTCACGCCATGGGTGGCGAGCAGGATCTGCGCAAGATGGGCGGTTTGCGGAAGAAAATTCCCATTACATTCTGGACCATGACGGCGGGAGTGGTGGCCATCGCTGGTTTTCCTCCGCTAGCTGCCTTCTATTCCAAAGACGCCATCCTCTTCGCTGCCTTTCAACAGGGAGCGAACGGCCGGATCCTCTGGTTCGTTGGCCTGGTAACTGCGCTTCTGACCTCGTTCTATATGTTCCGCCTCTGGTACCTGGCGTTTCTCGGCACGCAGCGCAGTGACGACGCTCATTCCCATGAAAGCCCCTGGTCGATGCTCGGTCCGCTGGTGATCCTGGCTATCCTCTCGGTTTGCGGAGGCTGGATCGGCATCGAGCGCTTCGGCGCATTTCTAGCCCCCGCTGTCGGCGCGCGGCAGGCTGAGTCGACCATCCCGCACCTGGAGCTCTATCTGAGCGGTGCAGCGGTCGCCGTGGCGCTGCTGGGGTGGTTCATCGCGTATCGGCTCTACCAGCAAAAACCCGAGCGCGCCACGCAACTGGCGACTGCCCTACCCGGCGCTTACAGGCTGCTGGCCAACAAGTATTACGTGGACGAATTTTACGACGCTACCATCGTCCGGCCGCTGCGGGTCTTTTCAAAATATGTGCTGGGCTGGGTGGTCGATGGAGCCATCCTCGGCGGCGCGGCGTGGCTGCTCGCCGGCATAACAACCTTCGCGGGCGCGCTCCTGCAGCGCTGGCAATCGGGCAATCTGCGCTCCTATGCCGCGTGGTTGGCCGCCGGCGCCGCCGCGGTGCTGCTGTTCGCCCTGGTTCCCTGGGGCACGGTCTGGCCGCATTCGGTCGAACTCATCCAGAAAGTGGCGGGGCATTGAGAGAATGAATGCAATCGATCAATCGATTCTCACGCTGATCCTGCTGGTTCCACTGGCCGGCGCAATCCTAGTCGCGCTTGCGCCCGATCGCTCCAGGCTGCCCAACTGGATCGCGCTTTTAACTACGCTTGTGACCTTCCTTCTCACCCTTCATCTGCCCGCGCACTTTGCTGCGGCGCAAGGGGGCTACCAGTTTCAGATCAATCGCTTATGGATCGAAGATCCCGCTATCTATTACCACGTCGGAGTAGACGGCCTCAGCATGTGGCTCGTCGTGCTCGCCGGCCTGATGGCCCCCGTGGGAGTGCTGGCAAGCTGGAATGCCATCAAGGAGCGGCCCAGGATCTTCTACTCACTGTTTTTGGTTCAGCAAACTGCCATGTTCGGCGTTTTCGTCTCGCTTGACCTCATGCTCTACTACGGATTCTGGGAGCTTTCGCTCGTCCCCATGGCCATTCTCATCGCCATGTACGGCCGCAAGAACGGGCCACGAGCCGCACTCAAGTTTTTCCTCTACACCTTCATTCCTTCGGCGCCGCTTCTGGTTGCCATCTTGTGGCTTTATAGCCGGGCGCACAGCTTCGATTTCAGCTATCTCCAGATGGCGGTCGCCAGCGGAGCGATTCCAGCCGGGCCGCTATGGTGGGTGGCCCTGGCATTTCTGTTCGCCTTCGCCGTCAAGGTGCCGGTATTTCCGCTCCACGGCTGGATCGCGGACACCTACAGCGAAGCTCCCGTCGCCCTGGCCATGGTGGTCGCGGGAAAGCTCGGGCTCTACTCGATGCTCCGCTTTCATGTCGGCCTCTTTCCCGCCCAGGCGCGCGCTATGGCCCCGCTGCTGATCGCACTTGCTGTGATCGGGATTCTTTACGGAGCCTGCCTGGCTCTGGTTCAACTTGACTTCTGGAAGTTGATGGCCTTTGCGGCGGTGAGCCATCTGAGCCTTATCGTTCTCGCCATTTATGGGCTGACAGTCACCGGCTGGAACGGCGCGGTCTACCAGATTCTCTCCCACGGTGTCGTCGATTCGGTTCTGTTCCTGCTGCTCGGAGCCATCGAGGTTCGCTACGCCTCCACCCTCATCGGCGCCTATGGCGGCCTGGCAGCCAGGCTGCCCCGGACAGCCACCTACTTCGTCGTCGCCACCCTCACCATGATCGGGCTTCCCTTGCTGGGTGGATTCGTGGGCGAGTTCATCATCCTCTCCAGCACCTTTACCGGGGTCAGCCGCGCCTGGGCCGTGGTTGCGGCGCTGGGAATCATTCTTGGCGCAGCTTACATGCTTTGGCTGGTGCAGCGGCTCTTCTACGGCCCTGAAAGCACGCTGGCCTCATCCAGTCCCGCCGTCGATCTGCATTTGCCTGAACTGGCCGTCCTCACCCCGCTGCTGGTGCTGATGCTGGTGATGGGCGTGGCTCCCGCATATTGGCTCAAAGCAATTCAGACCGGCGCGCATCCGCCGCAACCTCCCCATGCGGTAGAGCACATCAGTCGATCTCCCAGGCCGAATTTGATTCCCAGCGCAATCGTTCCGGAGGGCCAGCGGTGAATTCAGTTCCCGATATCTTCCGCATCCTTCCCGAGGTCATCCTCACCCTCACCGGCGTGGCCGTGATGCTGATCGACGCCACAATCCCGCCCGCATGGCCGCGCCGCTCTCTGGGCTGGGTGGCCGCATTCGGAACCTTGTTTGCCCTCTGGGGCAGTATCTGGCAGCTTTCACTCCCCGAAGGCACTGGCTTTTTTTCGACCGTCGAGACCAGTACGTTTACCGTCTTCTTTCACGTGCTCATCTGCGGAATCGTGCTCGTTGCAATTCTGCTTTCTCTCGACACGCTTCCCGCCGACAGCCATCACCAGGGCGAATATTATGCGCTCGTGGTCTTCGGCGCGGTCGGCATGTGCCTGCTCACCGGCGCAGTCGAACTCCTGGTGGTTTTCATCGCCCTCGAAATCTCATCCATCTCTACGTATGTTCTGGCCGGCTACCGCAAGCAGACGGGCCGCGGTCCTGAGTCGGCCATCAAATACTTCCTGCTCGGCTCCTTCGCTACCGCGTTTCTGCTCTACGGCATTGCCCTGATCTTCGGGGCCACCGGGACTACCCAGATTTACGAAGTCGCTCACCTTGCCCCTTCGGCCGAGAACCATGCGCTGGTAGTGGGCGGCTTGGCGCTGATTTTGGTTGGTATCCTCTTCAAAGTGTCGGCTGCGCCCTTCCACGTGTGGACGCCCGATGTGTACGAGGGCGCGCCCGCTCCGGTGGTCGCGCTGCTATCCACCGCACCCAAGGCGGCGGCCTTTGCGCTGCTGCTGCGCGTGGTCTACGAGATGCTTCCCTCGCTCCATGCTTTCTGGTCGCCGCTGCTGTGGGTGGTGGCTGTGCTCTCCATGACGGTGGGCAATCTGGCCGCCCTGCGCCAACAGAACGTGAAGCGCATGCTGGCCTACTCTTCCATCGCTCACGCCGGTTATCTTCTGGCCGCCTTCGCAGGCAGCCAGGCCATCGGCATTGCCGCCGCCAGTTTCTACACCGCTGCCTATGCAGCCATGAACGTGGGCATCTTTGCCGTCGTCACCCTGGTAAGCGGCTACGACGAGAAGCTTCCTTTGATCGAGGACTACCGTGGGCTGATCTACCGCACCCCGCTGCTCGGAGGCCTGCTCATCTTTTTCCTCATTTCGTTGATCGGCATTCCCTTTACAGGCGGATTTTTCGGCAAGTTCTACTCTTTCAGCGCCGCCGTGGATGGGGGAGCAGTGGCTCTTGCCATCATCGGCTTGCTGAACTCAGGCCTGGCCGCGGCTTACTACCTCCGCCTTGCCGTGGTCTCCGCGCAACGTCCACTAGACTCACGGAAGCAGAACGCCCCCAGCGAACAAATCGGCATCGCGGTCGGCGCTGCCCTGTTGCTGTCGGTTGCCGCAACGCTGGTTCTCGGCATCGTGCCCGGAACTGTGCTCCACGCGGCTCAATCGGGAGCGCTCACTCTCCAAGGGCCGTCGCCAGAGCCTGCTGTGAGGGTGCTGGGTGTCGAGCCTGCACCGAATCGCTAGACCAGTATCCTGCCATTGCCGCGCCCGGCGGCCTGACCCCTCCCGTCCGGTACAATTTGATCAATGAAGCTAGGCGAGTTGGCAAGTCGACTGGGCGCGGAACTCCGCGGCGACGCAGAGCTTGAAATTACCGGCGTAAAAGGGATTGAAGACGCCGGGCCCACCGAGATCACCTTTGTAGCCAATCCGCGCTACACCAGCCTTGCGAGAACCACCCGGGCCGCAGCCATCCTCGTCGATCCGGAATTTCAGGATGTAACTGCCGCAACACTGCGCATCAAGAACCCCTACCTGGCGTTTTCAAAAGCGCTTGGCTTGTTTTATCAACCGCCGCACTATTCTCCCGGCATTCACCCCACGGCAGCAGTTGACCCATCAGCGGAGATTGGCGCCGAGGCGCACATCGGTGCGTTTGCCGTCATAGGCCCCAAAGTGCGCCTGGGCCCCCACGCAACCGTGCTGCCCCATGTTGTGCTTTACCCCGGCGTGAAGACGGGCAGCCATTTTTTCGCGCACGCACATTCGGTAGTGCGCGAGAACTGCGTCCTGGGCGACCACGTGACGCTCGAGAACGGGGCGGTTGTAGGCTCCGACGGCTTCGGTTTCGCAAAGAACGAGTCCGGTCACTGGGAGAAGATTCCCCAGTCAGGACCGGTGCGCATTGGAAACCGTGTCGATGTGCAGGCCAACGCCTGCATCGACCGCGCCACCGTGGGAGCGACGGAAATCGCCGACGGTACTAAAATCGACAATCTTGTGCAAGTGGGCCACGGATCGCGTGTGGGGAAAAATACCCTCATCTGCTCCCAAACCGGCCTTGCCGGCTCCTCCGTCATCGGCGACAACGTGATTCTTGCCGGCCAGGTGGGAATTGCCGGGCATTGTTCGGTCGGGGATGGCGTCATTCTGACCGCGCAATCGGCAGTTTCTCACGACGTGCCGCCCGGCAAGATGATCTCCGGCTCGCCCGGCTTCGACAATCGCACCTGGCTTCGCGCCGTGACTATTTTTCAAAGATTACCTGAGTTGCTCAAACGACTCGACCGCCTGGAAAAGAAGATTGCCGCCTGGGACTCGACGCGCAGCGGCGAACCGGATAAAGGGAGCACGAAGTGAAACACTCCATCGGGGTCCAATGGGCCGTGGGCTTCCCTCTGGCTGTATGCCTGGCCGGCTGCCATTCCGTCCACATTGAAGCCACCCTTGTGAACCGCACCGGTTCGGCTGTCCAGCTTGTCGAGGTCGATTACCCGAGCGCGAGCTTCGGAACCGGCAAATTGGGCGCAGGCGACGAGTTTCATTACCGCTTTCAGGTGCAAGGCAGCGGCCCAGTCAAGGTGGAATACACCACCGGCGACGGCCTTGCGGCGCAAGTGACAGGCCCCACCGTGAGTCAAGACCAGGAGGGAAGGCTGGAAATCGTCCTTCTTCCCGGCGCCAGAGCGGAGTTCCATCCCCAACTGACCACGCATCGCTGAGCAGCTTACGTCAGGCCGACTGCGGCCGTAAACGGCAGACTCCGAGAGCCCATCATGAGCGGGCACCCCGAAAATGCAACGGCAGGTTGCCGCCTCAGCGCACCATGGTCTGGAAAAGCGGCGACTTGAGCAGGCTGCTGAATTCGGTATTGCTGCTGGCAAACGCGATAGTCAACTGCCCCGCGTTCGAGGAGATCGAAGTCGCGCCCAACGCCTGCTTTTCCGCGTCCGTGCTGCTCATTTTGCGAACCATCACCGCCGCCGTCAGCAGCGACGAAACCGTGGAGGCTGTAAAAGGATCGGCGGTGGCGATGGTCAAATCGAACTTGACCCCGTGCTGAAAGTCCATCGAATACCACGACGTGTCGAGTCGCTTCTTGATGGTCTCGAAATCGGTGCCTGTCCCGGCATCTCCCATCAACTGCCCCATCATCGTCTGGGTGCCCTTTTCGTCCAGGATGCTCCACAGCGGATTGCTATCCACGCTCTGCATCGCAGACATCATCGAGTTGTTCGAGAGCAGGCTCGGAGTGAGTCCATCGCGCGCATCCAGAGCCTTGGTCACCGCTTCCTTCTCCCCGAATACCATGGTCGAAGGGTCCACGAAGCAGACCACCATCCCCGTCTTGGTCATGGGGTACACGCTGTTGGTGCGCACCAGCGTAGCCTTCACCTTCTGCTTCTGGAAAGTGGCCAGAATATCCTGCATCGAGAACTGGCCCTCGGCGATGCCCACGGTCTCTAATGATTCGCTCTTGGCCGACGGACGGAACAAGGCAAATGCCAGTTCATCGACGTCGTGATTGTCGTTCAAGCCCGACTTCTGCAAGGCCTCATCGAATTGCTTCAACTCCGGCGGCATCACGCGATTGCGCAGGTCCATGGCCGCCGTCGAGTTCTGCATAGCTCGATAATCGATGACCACCAACTGCTGCACATCGTGGGGAATGGCCGAGCGCGCGTCGGTGGACAACTGTGCCGCCTGCGCCAGGGTAGCCGCTGCCAGCAGCATGGGTGCGATCGAGAGTCTTAATAGTGCCTTCGACAATTTCTTCCTCCAGAAACTACCCTTGGAACGCTCCGAAGCCCGCTACGGCATCAACCGCCGGGTTTTTGCCCGGCCGAGAATGTCAAAAAACCCTGCGACTCCGATGCATTCATTGTACGCGCCTTCACTTTGCCCAAGTCCGCGCACCGGAGGTCGCATTCAAGCCCTTGCCGGCCATCCCAGCGGGTGTTCGAGGCGCCGTTCAAGGATCTTCGTTTGTGGGTCAAACCCATTCAATTGACGCATCCACTCGCTTTCCCGCTCACAGGCCGCTTCCGGAATCAGGCCAATGATCTCGCTCTCGACGATCTGACACTTGTGCCGGAGCGCCAGGATCGAAACCGCCCTGTGGACCTGGGAAACAGGCGTGGTCTCAAAGTCTGTGATGTTCAATGAAACCTGGGCCCTTCCCTGGGCCAGAACCCCCATCGCTTTCACACCCTTCAGCCCGCCCGATGTGCCGCGAATCTCGCGTGCGATGGCGCGTGCGATTGCCACGTCCGAGGAGTTGAAATACATGTTGCAGGCAACCAGGAACTTGCGTGCGCCCAGCGCACAGGCTCCGGCGGTAGGATGGAGACCAGGGCCTCCCAGGTCAGGCCGCCGCGACGGATCCTTGTTGACCACATCCCTGAGCCCCTCAAACTGGCCTTGCCGCACATCTTCAAGATTGGCCCGATCGGGGCGCGCCGCTGCCGCTTCATAAAAGAAAATCGGCACCCCGAAGCGTCGCCAAATCTCCAGCCCCGTCTGACGCGCCAGAAGCGCGCATTGCTCCAGCCTGATCCCGGAGATCGGCACAAATGGAATCACGTCTGCCGCGCCGATCCGCGGGTGCTCGCCATGCTGCCGGGTAAGATCGATCAGTTCCACTGCCTTGCCGGCCCCGCGCACGGCGGCTTCAACCACTGCGGAAGGCGTTCCGGCAATCGTGATCACGGATCGATTGTGGTCCGCATCCATTGACCAATCGAGCAGGTGCACTCCATCGCCCCGCATGGCAGCCACAATGGCCTCGACGCGCTGCCGGTCCACTCCCTCTGAGAAGTTGGGAACGCACTCGACAATTGGCCCCGTCATCTTGCCTCCACCCCGGCAAGCGAGTCCTTGCCAGGGTACGGTTTCACTTCCAGAATGTATACCCCACCTGCATCTGAATACTGGCATTCACGCCGGGATTGCGGTCGCCCAGCGAAGCCGAGGAGATATGCACTCCATTTACGCCCACATCAATCGATCGTTTCGGACTGAGGAAATAGTGAATCCCTCCCCCGCCCTGCGGGGAAAAGTTCCACACTGAAGTTCCGCCATCGATGCCCGTTGCCGGATTACTCAAGATATTCGGAGGAAACTTATGGGTTGTGTAAATCAAGCCGCCCGCCGCCTGAAACCATGGTTGTATGCGGCGCGATCTGGTGGCAAAGTTCCAGCGAAAGATCGCCGGGGTCAGGCTGACACCGTAAAAAGTTCCGCCCCCTGTCGGCAACTGGCAACTTACAAACTGTCCGGTTGGCGTCTCGCAAGTGACCGTCATCTCATGCGGGGCCGGCGTATACGCTTGCCACAAAGGCATAACGTTCCCTGCCAGCTGGAACTGGCCGCTGAAGACCCCGGCGTGCACTACGGGCGTGAGTACCTTGCCCGCCTCGAATCCAGCCCATAAAAACTTGTAGTCCGACCGGTTGCCCACCCCCGTGCCCCAGTTAACAAACGGGCTGAATTCCCAGCTTTGGTCCATGCGGACCTGTGCAACCGGGCTTGCCACGCCGTCGTCGCCGGCGGATGGGGTGCTGGCCGGCGCGTCTGCCGCAGACGCCATCGTTCCCGTCAACAATGCCAGCGCAACAAGCCATTTCATTCGCTTCAAGGCTTTTCCCTTTCCCGCAACAGCGTTGGACATCTCAAAAAAAGACCGCCACAACCGGGCGGCCTCGTCGATTCCCGTCCTGGGATGCCTAGCCGGCCGCGTGTTCCATCTGCTCGGCGTCCATGTCGAAATTCGAGTAGACGTTCTGGGTGTCGTCGCAATCTTCCAGGGCCTCCAGCAGCCGCAACATCTGTTGCGCGGTGTTGCCTTCAAGCTTGGTGTAAGTCGAGGCAACCATGGTGACCTCGCTCATGACGGTTTGAATGCCCGCCGCCTTGATGGCCGCTGACACCGCCTCGTAGGCGCCAGGATCGGTGATGATCTCCCAGGTATCGCCTTCGTCATTCAGGTCCTCACCGCCATGCTCGAGCACGATGTCCATCAACTTCTCTTCGCTGGCCGCGGACTTCTCGACGGCAATCAAGCCCTTCTTGGAAAACATGAACCTGACCGAGCCGGACTCGCCAAGGTTCCCGCCGTTCTTGGAAAAGGCATGCCGAATTTCGCTCACTGCCCGGTTCCGATTGTCGGTCGTCACGTCCACGATGATCGCCACTCCGCCCGGACCGTACCCTTCGAAGCTGATCTCCTCGTAGGTGAGGCCTTCCAGTTCCCCCGTACCACGCAGGATCGCGCGCTTGATGTTGTCCGCCGGCATATTCTCGGCTTTGGCGGCCAGAACCGCGGTACGCAGCCGGGCATTTGTGTCGGGGTTGCCGCCTCCCTTGGCGGCTACGGCAATTTCCTTGAGCAGTCGAGTGAATATCTTGCCGCGCTTGGCGTCCAGCGCGCCCTTCTTGTGCTTGATTGTGGCCCATTTTGAATGGCCGGACATAAAAACCTCAGAAGTAACGAGAATAGCGGCGCGGACACACGCACGACTCATGAGTATAACATCGGCAGCGATCCTCCAGTTACATCTCCGGCGCGCGGGCAAGGGCCACTGGAGAAGCTCGGTTGCGGCCTCCGGCGTCCCTTTCAGGAGAAAGTTGGAATCCTGGAATCGGAACCGCGCCCTCAGGGGAAGAACTCGGCATCGCGAAACCGGTTACCCATTCGATCCCTGGCCGAAACAATCACATCGCGGGGCGCGACCGGCCATGGGATCGCGAGTTCCGGATCATCCCAGGCGATCGTCCGTTCTCCGTCTGCCGAATAAAAGTCGGTCACCTTGTAGGCCACGCCGGCCACCTCGCTCAGAACCAGAAATGCGTGCCCGAACCCCTCCGGAATCCAAACCATCCGGGGGTCGTCTCCGCTCAGCTCGATGGCCACGCTGCGCGCGAAATCAGGTGAACCTCGGCGCAAGTCCACGGCCACATCCAGGACCCTGCCGTGAGTAACCCGCACCAGCTTTGCCTGCGGCTGCGTGATCTGGTAGTGGATGCCGCGGAGCACATTCCTTCTTGAAATTGAAAAGTTGTCCTGAACCCAGTTCGTCGGCAGTCCTGCCGCACTCATAGTGCGCTGATTGAAGCCCTCAAAAAACGCGCCCCGGTCGTCGCGATGCAGGGTCGGGGTCAGCAGCAGTACATCGGCCAAAGCCGTCTGTTCGATCTTCATTGGCGTATGCCCTTCCACTCGAAATATGGCTCACGGAGCAGCTTCAGTAGATATTGCCCATATCCGCTTTTGCGGATAGGCTCGGCCAGCGCTTCAAGTTGCCCGGCGTCAATGAATCCCTGCCGAAAGGCAATCTCTTCGGGGCAGGCTATGTCCAGGCCCTGACGGCGTTCGATGGTGTGCACAAAGAGAGATGCCTCGAGCAGCGATTCGTGCGTACCGGTGTCCAGCCAGGCCATGCCGCGGCTCATCACCTCGACGTTCAACTTCCCCGCGGCGAGATAAAGGCTGTTCAGATCGGTGATTTCGAGCTCGCCGCGAGCCGAGGGCTTCAGTTCCGCGACCATACTGACAACCTCATTGTCGTAAAAGTAGAGGCCCGTGACAGCGTAGCGCGACTTCGGAAACCTGGGCTTCTCTTCCAGACTAACCGCACGTCCCTGCGCGTCGAATTCCACCACCCCATATCTCTCCGGATCCTCGACTGGATACGCAAACACAGTGGCTCCGTCGGTAAGCGTGACTGCGGCTTGTAACTGCCGTGAAAAACCCTGCCCATAAAAGATGTTGTCGCCCAGGATCAATGCGCTCGGGTCGCTGCCGATAAAATCCTTGCCGATCAGGAATGCCTGCGCCAATCCATCCGGGCTGGGTTGCACCGCGTAGCTGATATCCAGGCCCCAATTGCGGCCATCTCCAAGCAGCTCGGCAAAGCGGCCGGTATCGGCCGGAGTGGAGATAATCAAAATTTCGCGCAGCCCCGCAAGCATCAGCGTGCTCAGCGGGTAATAGATCATCGGCTTGTTATAGACCGGAAGAAGCTGCTTGGAGACAACGTGCGTTACAGGATAAAGCCGCGTTCCGGAGCCGCCCGCGAGAATTATGCCTTTCATAGTACACTTCGCTCCGAGTAGTTCTGCGCTATCCATTCCCGATATGCGCCGGATCTGACGCTCGTCACCCAGGCCCCGTTGTCGAGGTACCACTCGACCGTCTTGCGCAGGCCGCTCTCAAACCGTTCTGATGGCTTCCAGCCCAATTCGCGCGAGATTTTGCGCGCGTCGATGGCGTATCGCCGGTCGTGTCCCGGCCGGTCCTTCACAAACGTGATGAGCTCCCTTCGCGGCGCCGAGCCCGGCTGCGGCCGCAATTGGTCCACCAGGTCGCAGATGGCGGTCACTACATCGATATTTGCCCGCTCACTATTGCCGCCGATGTTATAGGTCTCGCCCACCTGCCCGCGCTCCAGCACCGCGCGGATGGCCGCGCAATGGTCTCCCACGAAAAGCCAGTCGCGCACATTGCCCCCGTCGCCATAAACCGGAAGAGGCTTGCGCTCCAGTGCATTCAAAATCATGAGTGGAATCAGCTTCTCGGGAAACTGGAATGGTCCGTAGTTATTCGAACAGTTGGTCGTCAGTACAGGCAGGCCGAAGGTGTGGAAGTACGCTCTTGCCAGGTGATCGGATGCGGCCTTCGAGGCCGCGTAGGGGCTGTTGGGCGCATACGCCGTGGTTTCGCTGAAGGGCGGATCGTCCTTACCCAGCGAACCGTACACCTCATCGGTCGACACGTGCAGGAACCGGAACGCAGCCTGCCCGGCTTTGTTGAGCTTCGACCAATAGGCCCTGGCTTGCTCCAGCAGCACAAATGTCCCTTGTACATTGGTCCGGATAAAGGCCTCAGGAGAGGCGATCGATCGATCGACGTGGCTTTCGGCGGCGAAGTGAACGATCGCCTGCGGCCGATGCTCTTCAAGCAGCCCGGCGACCCGTTCCGCATCGCAAATGTCGCCCGGGGTGAAAACGTAACGGGGATCGCCGGCCAACGACGAGAGGTTGGCGGGGTTTCCAGCATAGGTCAGAAGGTCCAGGTTGACCAGGGGCCAATCACGGCTCGACATCCAGACCAGGATGAAATTCGAGCCGATGAATCCTGCGCCGCCCGTAACAAGGATTGTCTTCACGCGTACTCGTTTTCTCCAGTCGTCAGTATATGGTACGAAATAGCCCGCCGATCGAGTCCGGGCGCCGTCGGCCGTCAGATGCAGGCCCGCGGAAGAAACGAAGTACTGCGGCGGGAGGATTTTTTCGATATATTAAAGAGAGTCCCGGATGCGGCCGGACCTGCACAGGCAAAGCAATTGACCATGATTCAGGGCGATTTCCACTACTGGAGTCGCACCGCACTAGTGTCTTTCCCGACAAACAGGCACTCCGTACCAAAGATCATTGGAAGAGGTTGCCCATGAAACAATTAGAAAACCGTCTTGCTATTCCTCATCCGCAAGGGCTTTATCATCCGCGGAATGAACACGATGCCTGCGGTATGGGGCTGGTCGCCAACATCCGTGGCGAAAAGAGTCACGAGATTATCCGCAAGGGCCTCGAGGTGCTGATCAACCTCACCCACCGCGGTGCCGCCGGCTGCGATCCGGAGACCGGCGACGGCGCCGGCATTTTGATCCAGATCCCCCACGCCTTTTATGTGCGCGAGTGTGCCGAGCTGGGCATGAAACTGCCCGAAGACGGCGCGTACGGCGTGGCCATGTGCTTTCTTCCGGTTGAGAGGCACAGCCGCCTGCAGTGCGAAGGCGTCTTCGAACGCATCGCACGGGAAGAGGGACTCACCCTGCTCGGCTGGCGTGACACGCCCGTGAACGGTGACGCCATCGGCCGCGAAGCCCGCGCCTCGCAGCCCTACATCGAGCAGCTATTCGTCGGCCGCCCGAAGGGCCTGGACGAGGAACGATTCGAGCGCCTTCTCTATCGCATTCGCCGCCGCGCCGAAAACGAGATCGCCGCCTCCGACATCGAGGACAAGGAAACGTTCTACGTCCCCTCGTTTTCCTGTCGAACCATCATTTACAAGGGCCTGATGCTGGCCCCGCAGATCGAAAAATTCTATTTCGAGCTTGCCAATCCCCTGGTCACCAGCGCGCTTTGCCTCATTCACCAGCGGTTTTCCACCAACACCTTCCCCAGTTGGAAACTGGCCCACCCTTACCGCTACGTGGCTCATAACGGAGAAATCAACACCATCCGCGGAAACGTCAGCTGGATGAATGCCCGTCAGTCGGTGCTGGAGACCTCGCTGTTCGCCGACAAAATCGGCGATCTGTACCCGGTCATCACGCCTGGCGGCAGCGACTCCTCCTCGCTCGACAATGCGGTCGAGTTCCTCTACCAGTCAGGCCGCTCTCTGCCCCACGTCATGGCTATGCTGATCCCTGAAGCCTGGGCCGGCAACCCCGATATGGATGAGGACAAGCGCGCCTTCTACGAGTACCACGCATCCCTGATGGAACCGTGGGATGGTCCCGCCGCGATCGCGTTTACCGACGGGCGCGTTATCGGCGCCACGCTCGACCGCAACGGTCTGCGTCCCGGCCGCTACATCGTCACCAAGGATGACCTGGTGGTGCTGGCCTCCGAGGCCGGCGTCATCGAAGTGGCCGCCGAGGATATTCGCAAAAAAGGCCGCCTGCAGCCGGGCCGGATGTTTCTTGTTGATACAGTTCAGCAGCGCATCATCTCCGACGGCGAGATCAAGAAGGATCTGGCCGCGCGCCAGCCCTACGCATCCTGGCTGCAACAGCAGCAGGTCACGCTCGACATGCTGCCCGAGCCCTCGCGCACCATCGCCTCCAACACTGAGACGCTGCTCCGCCGGCAGCGCGCCTGCGGCTACAGCGAAGAAGACCTCCGCATCCTGCTCGCGCCCATGGGAGCAAATGGCGAAGAGCCAATCGGCTCCATGGGCACCGATGTGCCGCTGGCCTGCCTTTCCGATCGTCCTCAGCCGCTGTTCAACTACTTCAAGCAGCTCTTCGCGCAGGTCACCAACCCGCCCATCGACCCCATTCGCGAAGAATTGGTGATGTCGCTGATCAGTTACATCGGCACCGAGCGCAACATTCTCAATGAGGCGCCGGAAAACTGTCACACTCTCAAGCTTCCTCACCCCATCCTGACCAATCGCGATCTTGAAAAGCTGCGCCGGGTCTCCTCGGGCGATCTGCTGGCCACTACGCTTCCCGCGCTTTTCCGCGCCGCAGACGGCGAAAAAGGGCTCAAACATTCACTCGATGACCTCTCCGCCCGCGCCGCGCATGCCGTCAACTCCGGCTACACGCTGCTCATCCTCTCCGACCGCGGCGTCGACGCCACTTATGCGCCCATCCCCAGCCTGTTGGCCATGGCTGCCGTTCACAACCGGCTGGTCCGCGACCAGACCCGCACCCAGGTGGCCCTCATCATCGAGAGCGGCGAGCCGCGCGAAGTGATGCACTTTGCCCTGCTGATCGGCTATGGCGCCAGCGCCATCAATCCTTACCTGGCCATCGAGACGCTTCATGACCTGAAGCGACGCGGCCTGCTGCCCGGGAACGTCTCGGGGGAGTACGCTGAGAAGAACTTCATCAAGGCCATCAACAAGGGCCTGCTCAAGACCTTTTCCAAGATGGGCATCAGCACCCTGCAGAGCTATCGCGGCGCTCAGGTCTTTGAGGCCGTGGGCCTCAACAAGTCGCTGATCGACGCCTACTTCCCCAATACCGCTTCGCGCATCGAGGGCGTCGGACTTGAGGTGCTGGCCCGCGAGGCCCAGCTCAAGCATGCCTATGCATTCCAGCCGCTCACTGAATCTGAAACCGATCTCGTGGTTGGCGGCCATTATCAGTATCGTGAAGGCGGCGAGTACCATCTGCTGAATCCGCTGACCATCAGCAAGGTGCAGCATGCCGTGCGCCAGAACAATCCGGCCACCTTCCAGGAATACACCGACCTGATCGACAACCAGAACCGAAACCTTTGCACGCTGCGCGGTCTGCTCCAGCTCAAATACGATGAAGAGCCGATTCCGCTTGAAGAAGTCGAGCCGGCCAAGGAGATCGTCAAGCGCTTCACCACCGGCGCCATGAGCTTCGGATCGATCTCAAAGGAAGCCCACGAAACCCTCGCCATCGCCATGAACCGTCTTGGCGGCATGTCGAATACCGGTGAAGGCGGTGAGGACGAAGCGCGCTTCAAGCGCGATGCAAACGGCGATCTGCGCCGCAGCGCCGTCAAGCAGGTGGCCAGCGGACGCTTCGGCGTGACGACTAACTACCTGGTCAACGCCGACGAGCTGCAGATCAAAATGGCGCAGGGCGCGAAGCCCGGCGAAGGCGGCCAGTTGCCTGGCCACAAGGTCGACGAGGTCATCGCGGCAGTGCGCCATTCGATTCCGGGTGTCGGCCTCATCTCCCCGCCTCCTCATCACGATATCTACTCGATCGAAGACTTGGCGCAACTGATCTACGATCTGAAAAACGTCAACCCCCAGGCGCGCATCGCCGTCAAGCTGGTCTCTGAAGTCGGAGTGGGCACGGTCGCGGCTGGAGTTTCAAAGGCTCACGCCGATGTTGTGCTGATCTCCGGCGACACGGGCGGCACCGGCGCATCGCCGCTCAGTTCCATCAAGCATGCCGGCCTGCCCTGGGAACTGGGCCTGGCTGAAACGCAGCAGGTGCTGCTGCTCAACGACCTGCGCTCGCGCATCCGGGTACAGACCGACGGCAAGCTTCAGACCGGCCGCGATGTGGTCATCGCCGCCCTGCTCGGCGCCGAAGAGTTCGGCTTTGCCACCATGCCGCTGATCACCCTGGGCTGCATCATGATGCGCAAATGCCACCTGAACACCTGCGCCGTCGGGATTGCGACCCAGGACCCGGTGCTGCGCGCGCGCTTCACCGGCGCTCCCGAGCATGTGATCAACTTTTTCTTTTTCATTGCCGAGCAGATGCGCCAGCACATGGCCCGGCTTGGTTTCCGTACCGTCGATGAGATGGTGGGACACGTTGAAAAGATTGACGCCAACATTGCGGCAGCGCACTGGAAAGCCAAGGGCATCGATCTTTCCTCAATCCTATATTCGCCCGAGCTGCCATCGCGCGTGGCCAGGCGCCGCATCCATGCCCAGGATCACGGCCTCGATGCGGCTCTCGATCACGCCTTGATCGCCAAGGCCGCGCCCGCGCTCGAAAATCAGACTCCCGTCACCGCCAGCTTCGCAATTCGCAACGTGCATCGCACCGTGGGCGCCATGCTGGGAGGCCAGATCGCGCGGCGTTATGGCTCCTCCGGCCTGCCCGACGGCACGATTCACTTCCGCTTCCACGGCTCGGCCGGTCAGAGCTTCGGAGCCTTCGTCCCCAACGGCGTCACCCTTGAACTCGAAGGCGATTCGAATGACTACCTGGGCAAGGGCCTTTCCGGCGGCCGCATCATCGCCTATCCGCCCAAAACATCGAGCTTCCTGCCCGAAGAGAGCATCCTGGTCGGTAACGTGGTTCTTTACGGCGCAACCAGCGGCGAAGTCTTCCTCAACGGAATCGCCGGCGAGCGTTTCGCGGTCCGCAACTCCGGCGCCACAGCCGTAGTTGAAGGTGTCGGCGACCACGGCTGCGAGTACATGACCAACGGAACGGTCCTCGTACTTGGTCGCGCGGGCCGCAACTTCGCGGCTGGAATGAGCGGCGGCATCGCCTACGTCTACGATGGCCGGGGCGATTTCTCCGCGCGCCGCTGCAACAAGGCCAGCGTCGACCTCGAGCCTCTGGTCGAGCCGGCCGACGTGGATCGTGTGCGCGGACTTCTCGAGCGCCATCGCGACTTGACCGGCAGTCCGCGCGCCGCCTGGGTGCTGGAACACTGGGCCGATGCGCAGCCCAAGTTCATCAAGGTCTTTCCTCACGAGTACAAACGCGTCTTGGGAGTTGTTCATTCGGCCGCGGCGTCCGAGGCCGCACATATTCCTCTTCCAACTTTGGTGCCGCCCGTTGCGGCCGCCGCTGAGGTGCAGCATGGGTAAGGTGACAGGATTTCTCGAAATTCAGCGCGAACAGCCCACCCGCCGCGATCCCGGCACACGGGTTCAGGACTGGCTTGAAATCTACCAGCCCTTCCCCGAGCAGAAGCAGCGCGAGCAAGGCGCGCGCTGCATGGACTGCGGCGTTCCCTTCTGCCACACCGGCTGCCCGGTCAACAACCTCATTCCCGACTGGAACGACCTGGTCTACAACAACCGCTGGGAAGCGGCCATTCGACGCCTGCACTCCACCAATAACTTTCCTGAGTTTACGGGTCGCATCTGTCCCGCTCCCTGCGAGGCCGCCTGCGTTCTGGGAATCAACCAGCCCCCCGTCTCCATCAAGCTTATCGAGCGATCCATCGTCGAGCGCGGCTGGGAAGAAGGCTGGATTCACCCCGAGCCTCCCGATCAGGCCACCGGAAAACTGGTCGCGGTTGTCGGCAGCGGCCCCTCCGGTCTCGCCGCCGCGCAACAGTTGCGCCGCGCCGGCCACTCGGTCACTGTGTTTGAAAAGAACGATCGCATCGGCGGCCTGCTGCGCTACGGCATTCCCAACTTCAAGCTCGAAAAGCACGTCCTCGACCGCCGCATCGAGCAGATGCGCCAGGAAGGCGTCGACTTCCAGATCAACGCCCATATCGGCGTCAACGTGTCGGTCCAGTCACTCAAGCAGCAGTACGACGCCATCCTGCTTTGCGGCGGCTCGGAGCAGCCCCGTGACCTGAAGATTCCCGGACGCGAGCTGAAAGGCATCCACTTCGCCATGGAGTTTCTGCCGCAGCAGAATCGCCGCTGCGAAGGCGATGAGGTCGATCCCGCGCTCGCCATCCTGGCTGAAGGCAAGAATGTCGTCATCATCGGCGGCGGCGACACCGGCGCCGACTGCCTCGGCACCAGCATCCGCCAAAGCGCAAAGAAAATCCATCAATTTGAGATCATGCCCAAGCCGCCCGCCGAACGCGCCGGCTCCACGCCCTGGCCGCTGTGGCCCCTGCAACTGCGCACCGAGAGCTCGCACGAAGAAGGCGGACTCCGTGACTGGAGCATCAACAGTGTAAAGTTCACCGGCGACGAGAACGGCAACCTGAAGCAGCTTCACGCGGTGCGCGTGGGTCCGCCCCCGAAGTTCGAACCCATCCCCGGCAGCGAATTTACTCTTGACGTGGAGCTGGTCCTGCTGGCCATGGGTTTCCTCGGACCCGTGCGCTCAGGAATGATAGAGCAGCTGGGAGTGGACCTCGACAATCGCGGCAACGTGGCAACCACAAATTACAAGACCTCGATCGACGGCGTCTTCGCAGCCGGCGACATGCGCCGAGGCCAGTCGCTGGTAGTCTGGGCCATCGCCGAGGGCCGCAAAGCGGCCGCAGCCGTCGACGACTATCTCCGCGAAGATCAAGCATCGTTAGCGGGTTCGACTCGCGCCGGCGCGGCCCCGATTCTTGCTTAGCTAAAGTGCATCCCTCCCACCTGCAACCTTCTGCAAGGAGGGCACTCCAGCTTGACCGGTCGATTGCTGTTGCGTACGATTAGCCTCCGGACGCGCACAATGGAGATGCGAGAATCTCATGTCCGCTTCCTTGTGTCGCCGGCGCCCCGTTCTAAATCTCGGCGTTGTCCGTACCCGTTTTTTCGGTCCCCCCTACCCCCCCCTGCCCTAATACTGGGCCAGTACGCAAGTACGATCCTGTGTAAGTCGCATTTAATCATCGAGTTAATATCGGAGGACCGTAAGCAGAACCCCTCTTTTTTTGTTCATTTTCATTCATTTTCGGCCCCTTCGTGTCTGGGGTGACCCCCTAAGTTGAGACAGTTTCTGTTTTGCGCATTTGCCGTTCGCTGTTTTTGGTTATGCCGAGAGTCGGGTTCTGGTTGACTCTGATCTCGGCCGGTGAAGCGGAGTCGGGCTCT
>Ga0302320_10000204_pt1 | contig 133814 bp, 121 predicted proteins | sample Bog_T0_3_FD_202130 | JGI IMG/M metagenome (GOLD analysis project Ga0302320, IMG submission 202130) | Peat permafrost microbial communities from Stordalen Mire near Abisko, Sweden - Bog_T0_3 | ecosystem: Environmental > Terrestrial > Soil > Wetlands > Peat | place: Sweden: Abisko, Stordalen... | reverse complement strand
CTTGATCCTCTTTAGTCGAGGCCGATCAAACTGAGGCCGATCGAGCTCCATCCGATCCGACTCTCGGCCATCCCGCTGCAGGAGCCACAACCAGAGAGCGGTCAGAAAAAAGGAGTAAGCTTGGGCCCGAATCGCGGAGAAGAAACCCAGATACGCCAGATAAATAGCCACGGGCGCGCACAGACTTAAGATACGAAAGTCTCCTCCCCGTTGCTCCGAACAACGCCAGCAGAAGAATCCGGTTCCCATCGCCGCTGCGAACTTCAGCACGGCGATGGCGCAGCCGCCAAACCACTTGGTTGCAAAGTATGCGATCGCTCCCGCGCCCCATTCATGATCGATCCAGGGCACCGTAGGGGTGTAGGCGTAAGGGTCGGTTTTAAGGAGATGACCGGCGGACAAGCTCTCCCGGATGAGGGCCATCTGGTGCCAAAGGTCGATATCGACAAAATTGTAGGCAATGAATTGCCACAGAAAAGCGGCACATCCGGCAATCGCCGCCCACTTCAGCCAAGAGTCTGCGGACTGTTGCGCGGCGGCAGATGGTTTGCCAATCGATGTGGACGAGCTCGGATTCAAGGGAATTTTAGGAGTGACGGCTGACATCGCGGAGCCGCACCGTTGACCATACGTTTATAGAGCATCGGTGCGATCTTATTAGAAATAAGTGCGCGGCGGCGGTGGAGTGGGCAAGTTTTCCCTCCCTCTCGGGCTCGAATGGATGAAACACTTTGCTCACAGTGGTGGAAAATTTGCACTGGCAGCCATTCGAAATCGGGCGTAGACGCGAGACTTGGGGTCGCTCGCAACCGTAGGCTCGGTTTCTTCAACTAACTTAGCGATCTTGAGTTCGGGCCCAGCCGCGAGCGGATTGGTACGTCAAGTGCACAGGAATGAATGGGCAGGTCGCCAGACAGAGCTTTGAAGTGCGATGGTGGTCATGTCATGGCTAGGCGAATAGCATCGATCGGGTTGGTTTCGTTGATCATGCTTGCGGCATCTGGAGCGTTGAGCCAGAGCTCGTTTCTTCCAGAGGCCCCGCCGGTACAGAAATCCATTCCAATCAACCGGTTTAAAGAGATCGCAGACGAAGCGCGCTCACCCTTGAGTGTTGGCGAGCATCGGGATCTGGCTGACTTCGCGCGCCAGGCAGAATTTGCCGAGCCTGAAGACGGTAGGGCACCAACCAGTAACATATTTAATAAGTACTTGCGTTCCTCGACGCCGAGGCCGCAAACAGTTAGCACAGAGAACAATGCCGGGAGCCTGGCAGGCCGGGCTACTCATGCGGCTTCGCGCATGCTTTTTACCCGGGACGCTTCCGGGCGAGGAAAACTGAACACTCCCTACCTGCTTAGAACTTTGACTTCCGTCGCTGCGGATACGGCCTCTCGTCCCTATTGGAGGCGGTCTGTCAGCGACCCTTTCGGTGACTTTGGATCGATGGTGGGGAACGATGCCGGGATGAACTTGTGGCACGAATTTGGGCCGGGAATCGAGCAAGTGATGAAAAGCCACACTCCGAGATTCGTGGCAAAGATCCAAGACCGCATGAGCCGCTAGGATAAAAAGCTAAGCCCTTGTCAGGCATCGAAGCATTCTTGTTACTGGCTGGAATTCAACTTCATCTAGCGAAACAGACGCATCAAGCCACTGGCAGGTAAGTCCGGGGAAACGAATCGGGGGGACTTTACCCCCGCAGAGAGCGTCAGGGCCTCGGCGGCGAGGTATCCGCTGCGGACTGCGCCTTCCATGGTCGCCGGCCATCCTGTGGCGGTCCAATCGCCGGCTAAGAAGACCCGCGTCCAGGGGGTGGTCTGCGGCAGACGATGGGCTTCGAGGCCGGGTCGGGGCGAATACGTGGCGTGAACCTCTTTGATGACCGCGGATTTTAGGAGGACGGCCTCGCGGGCTGCGGGGAAGAATTCGCGGACTTCTTTCAGGGCGAGATCGACGATGTCGGCGCGCGATTTGTCGATCAGATTTTTCGACGCGCTGACAACCAATTCAATGTAGCTGGCATGAGGGGCTGAAGCCCCGTTCTTCAAATTGACCTCTACGGCACGACTAAAGTCGTGCCCTTCCCGAAGTTTTCTTTCCGCGGAGTTCTCGTCGCGAGCAACGTTCGCGCCGGCTGTTCTTTCGCCGCTTTCTTCCTGCTGGCCGCGCCCGCTGCGTGTGATGAGCAGTCGGGATTTGTGGAACATCCATTGCACGGTGCGGTCGAGGAGGACGGCGTGGTCGAGGCCACTGATTTCGCGGTCGAACCAGAGGTGAATGCCAGTGATGGGACAGGACTCGAAGTGAGTCAGATGCTGGCGAAGGGATTCGGATTCGGAAGTCTGCGGGAGTACGCGGACGAGCGTGTTGAACGGCAGAGCGAGGATTAAGTAGTCGAACGATTCTTCTTTGGCTGTTTTGTCCTCTTTGTCGGTGAGGTGGACTTTGACTTGCGAAGGTTGCGCGCAGAAAGGCTTCGAGCAGAACGATTCGAGCGAAGTGCGGAGGCGGATTTCGCCGCCGCGGGCGCGAATGTAGTCTCCAGCGCGATTATAGAGTTCGGTCAACGGAATGGCGGGAACGCCCATGTGCCGCGCGGCGGGCGACTTCATTGATTCGCGAACGACCTGAGCCGCCGATGAAATCGAGATGCGATCGAGATCTTCGCTGAGAGCGCTCACCAGGATCGGCTTCCAGAAACGGTCGATGGCGGTTTGAGTTTGATGGTGCTCGCAGCACCACTGTAGAAAAGACTTGCCGGCATCGTGCCGGACGTCGCTGGGCGGAAACAAAGTTAGCGCGCCAATGGCTCGCGAAATTGCAACTTTGTCCTTCATCGACAGAAATGGAAAGCGCAGGAAGGACGGAGCGGTATGCAGCGGGGCGGGGAGAGCGGAGGCCCGCATCACGGTGGAGCGGCCGCCGGGCTCGATGAACGTCATGTCTTCATACCAGCGGATTTGATCTTCCACGCCGATGCGGCGGTAGAACTCGATCAGGTTGGTACAGACGCGGAACAGGACGTGCTGGCAGTTATCGACGACCTCACCGGTTCCGGGATGTTCGTAGGAAGAAGCGCGTCCGCCGAGGTAGGGGCGACGTTCGAACACGGTGACGCGGAAGCCGGAGTCGGCCAGGGCACACGCGGCCGCCAAGCCAGCCAGTCCGCCGCCTGCGATGGCGACCGAGGGTTGTGGCTGGTTTCCGCTCATGATGTTGTAAAACTAGGATGCCGTACCGGCACTACAAGCGACAGCAGGTTCCTCACCGATCCTACGGATCGATTCGGAATGACAAAATGTATAAGTGAAACGATCACGCGATGCGTTGCCAAAAACCTTTCCCGAGAATTTGCAATTTTTCGCGGATGGTAAGGCTGACTTTGCCGCTGAAGACGTCGTACTGGCGCGCGGCAATTTTTTCCAGCAGCTTGCGGTAAATGTTCACCAGCACGTAGAGCGCAGGCCGGCTATCTTCCGAAATGTAGGAGATTAGTTGGTCGCCGGCGCGGTAACCTTCTTGGGCGCGACTGGCTTCGAACGCCAGCAGAGCGCGGAAGCGGGCAGCGTCGGGGTTGTCGAGTACATCAGCGGTCGAAAGTCCGAACTGAGTCAGATCTTCTTGAGGAAGGTAGACGCGGCCCATCGCGGCATCCTCTTTGACATCGCGAATAATATTTGTGAGCTGAAAAGCGAGGCCACACTGTTCGGCAAGCGATTCGGCGGCGGGATCGCGGTATCCAAAGATGTGAATGCAAACCAAGCCTACGACGGACGCAACTTTGTAACAGTAGAGCTTCAGCTCTTCGAAGGTTTGGTATTGCACGGTCAAGTGCGGAGACGAATTATTGAGGCTTGCCTCCTCGTTTCCCCCGAAGCCAAAATCTTGCGGAGCCGGATCGACGACGTCCATGGAAGTACCCGTGGCTAGATCGTCGAGCAAGCCGGCCGGGATGGTATATCGGCGCTGGGCATCGGTGAGGGCAAGAAGAATTGGATCGTCACTGGGGTGCCCTTGCTGGACGCGGTGGAGCGCGTCCAGCCAAGTGTCGAGCCGATGGCGGCGTTCCTGAACGCCGAGTTGGGGATCGTCGGCAATGTCGTCGCATCGCCGCATAAAGGCATACACCGCGCTGAGCGCCTGGCGCTTGCGTTTAGGCAGAACCAAAAATGCGTAGTAAAAATTCCTGGCATTAGCGCGAGTGATTCCGCGACAGACCGAATATGCCATGGCAAGTTGAGCGGGAGCCGGACTCCAGGGAGCCATAGCGGGCTGGGCGCTGGCGGTCATACCATTGCGCCTGCAAATTTCCCCAATAACTTTCCTAACCCGGCGCGGGCTACCAGAGCGAGTTTGCGGGGCTTGGAGATGGTGGGACGATTTCCCAGAACCGCGAACTGCTGGCGTTCGATGGCATTAAGAATTTCCTGGCCGCCATGACTAAAGAGCGCGAGATCGACGGCTAATTGGGCATCGACATTCTTTATAAGCGGGAGGCCGCCATCGAACCATTCGCGGGCACGTTCGACTTCAAATTTCATCATCTCGCAAAAAGCAGGCGTGTTGCGGTTCTCGGCCAGGTCTTTTTCGGAAACGGAAAATCGTCTCAGGTCTTCGAGCGGGAGATAAATTCTTCCCTTGGCGTAGTCGACGGTAACGTCCTGCCAAAAATTGGCTAACTGCAGCGCGGTGCAGGTGAAGTCGGAGAGCTTTTGGCGCTCGCTGTCGCGATAACCACAAAGATACAGAACCAGATGGCCCACCGGATTCGCTGAATAGCGGCAGTAGGCGAGGACATCGTCGAAGGTTTCGAAACGCGTACTCGTTTGGTCTTGGCGAAAGGCGATCAGAAGGTCGGAAAACTCTTGCTTCGGAATGTCGAACTTTTTCACAGTTTCAGCGAGCGCTACGAATACGGGGTGTCGCGGAGTGCCGTCATAGCAAGCCTCGAGTTCCGACTGCCATTGGTCGAGCAGGCGGAGTGATTCGGCGGGGTCGCCGACTTCGTCGCCGAGATCGTCCGAGATGCGGCAGTAGGCGTAGACATTGAAGAAGTCCTGACGAAGGTGCTTGGGCAGGAACCAGGAGGCAACGGAAAAGTTTTCGTAATGGCTGCGCGCCAGTTGGCGGCAGTACTGCTGGGCTTGCGCGAGCGATGGGGCGGCCGCAGGAATGGCGTAGGCGGCAGGCAGGCGCGACCAGCCGTTCAAATGAGTTGGACGGTCGGACGAAACGTGATCCGTTGTAGTTGCAGACGTCATTCAAGCAGCGTAAGGCCTTGCTATTTCTAATGGCCGGGGATAATGGCGGTCTTGATATCGCCTCCGCGGTTGAGCATGTGGCGCAGCACCTTTTGCAAGCTGGAGAGCGGAGCCTCGCCGGTAATGTAATCGGTGGGACGAATCTTTTTGGCGGCGATCAGTCCGAAGGCGCGGCGCACCGTTTCCGGCGTGTGATGAAACGTGGCTTTCAGGGTGATCTCGGAATAGTGCAGGCGGTTGGTATCGAGCTGCACTTTGGATCCGCTGGCGCATCCACCGAAAAAGTTTACCGTGCCGCCTTTGCGAACCATTTCCACCGTCCACTCCCAGGCCTCGGGCTTGCCTACCGCTTCGATTACGACATCGCAGCCACGTTTTTGCGGAGTGAGCGCGCGCACCGCGTCGACTACGTTCTGCACTTTTGTCGTCTGCACGATTTCGTGCGCGCCCATGTGCTTCGCGGCGACGACTTGCTCATCGCGTTTTACTACGGAAATTACGTTGCAACCAATGGCGCGGGCTACCTGGACAAACATCAATCCGATGGGGCCGCCGCCAATGATCGTTACGGTGTCACCGATTTCGACGCCGGTCTCGTGCAAGCCGCGCAGCACGCAGGCCAGCGGCTCGGTCATGGCAGCATCTTCGTAGGTCACGTTGGCGGGAATGACCAGCATGTTGGCTTCGACGATGCGGCGGGGGACGCGGATGTATTCGGCGTAGGCTCCGTTATTGAATAGCAAATCTTCGCAGAGATTTTCCTGGTGCTTGGAGCAATAGAAGCACATCTGGCAGGGCGCGGAGTTCAGCGCCACCACGCGCATCCCTTTCTTGAAGCTCCGGACGCCTTCGCCTACTTCTTCGATCACTCCGGCAAGTTCGTGACCGAAGAGCGCTGGAGGGACGATCATGCGGGCGTGATAGCCGCGTTGATAAACCTTGAGGTCGGTGCCGCAAGTGAGAGCGACCTGAACTTTGACGAGGACCTCACCCCGGTCCACGCGGGGGATCGGCACTCGTTCAATCTTGATATCTTCCTTGCCGTACAAGACGGCAGCGGTCATTTTTCCATTCACTGCTTGCTTCCTTCCCAGGCCTGAACGTTCCAGGTATTGCCGGGCTGAATCACGATCTTCATCGACGCTGGCTGGGGGTGAGCGGCCAACTCCAGGGCCTGCGCGCTTTCCTCCAGCGGGAACCGGTGGCTAATCAATCGCTCCAGATCCATTTCCCGGTTCATCACAAAACGAACCGAATCTTCCTGCAAATCTACCGACGCACTATAAGAACCAACCAGCGACTTCTCATCGACGCAAATCGCGGCCGGATCAACAATCACCTCTCCGCGTTGCGTTTGCGCAAACAATAACACCCGCCCCCCGGGACGGGCCGCATCCATAGCAGGCCGAATCAGGCCGTTGCTGCCTACAGCCAAAATAACTGCATCCGCGCCGCGGCTCCCGGTCTTTTCCCGCACGGTTTGAACCACGTCATACTTCGACGCGTTGACCGAATTCTCTAATCCGAGGCTTTCCGCTATTTTAAGCCTCTCGGGATGTAAATCGGAAGTAATAACGGTGGCCCCTGCGCGACGAGCCAGGACACTCAGTATGATCCCGATCGGACCCTGCCCAATGGTCAGAACGGTTTCGCCGGGTTGCAGGCGGAGGGCCGCGATGCCCTTCATGCAGGTATTCACCGGTTCCACGAAACAGGCTTGCTCGAATGAGACTTCAGGCGGGATGCGAACTGTGCCCTGCTCGACGATCCAATCCATGACGCGGACGTATTCGGCAAAGCCCCCGCCGGAAGGTTCGAAGCCGGCTGTGCATCCCACCTTCTTGTAGGTCGAGCACTGTGCAAATGTCTTATGGAGACAGTAGTAGCACTGGCGGCAGGGTATGTGATGAAAAACCACGACCCGGTCGCCGGGAGCGAAGCTGGAAACCCCGGCGCCAACGGCGGCAACCATGCCGGAAGTCTCGTGGCCGAAGATTCGGGGAGCGGAGTGCGATCCGGTGGCGATCTTTTTCAGATCGGTGCCGCAGACGCCACAGGTGTGGACGCGGACGAGCAACTCTCCGGCGCCGATTTGCGGGACCGGTACGGTTTCCAGACGGACGTCGTTGACTCCCCGGTAAACCGCAGCCAGCATGGTCGACGGGATTGGGCTCATTTGATGCTGAAGCCCGAATTGATCGGCGATTGCCATTATTTGTGGTACGCACTGAGTACTGACTTCGGTTTGCTTAGATGAAATTCGTGCCCATTCGCTTCATTGCCACAGTTATTCACTTACCAACATTCCGCGTCAACCCATTATTTGTGAGCGTTTTCCGCGATTCTCGGATCTTTGTTCGTCAATTCCACCGCAACCGACATGGAATCCAGATACGGCGAATCCGGGGGCGTGAAGTGGAATGCTCTAATCTGCAGAACGACGTAGAAATCGTCTACCTTGATGATTCGCTTTGCGTCGGCCGGGACTTTGGCAAAGCGGCTGGGGTCCAGCCGCCAAAGAAAATTCTTGGGATCGGACGTAGGCTCCTGCGAGGCCAGCAGGATGTTGTTGTACATACTGTGGGTGAGGTCGGCGAGCTTCACCTGCCAACATGTAATTTCAGTATCGCCCTCCGGCCCTTGTGGGGTAATGGAGAGTACGAAACGGTCGACACCGCGGGAATCCTTGATGCGCTCGCGATAGGTCGAGTTCTGCGGCGTGAGTTTCGCCTCGAAATGCTCCTCCACGATGCGGGTCGATCCGCGCCGAAAACTCTCCGCGTAGACGACAGCGGGAAGTGACTGGGCGAACGAGAATGCATTCGTACAAAGAAACATAAAGGCTACGCTCAGAGCGCTCGGAGTCTGCTGGCGGGATCTCATCTACGGACCTCGGTCGGCTTCGCTAATGCGGAGTTGGAGCGAACGATGCTTCCGGCATCTGAGCAAAGTACCTTCAAATGCTCTCCCAATACGCTTGCGGCCTTGCTTGTGTTACGAGCCAGAATGCCTAGTCGCCACCAGAGCCAGGGTCGAATCGCTGCGAAGAGGACAAACTCCGCGGTTCGAAATCGCCCTTCAGAGTCGATGAAAGCGGACAGGTCGGGCATCTGAAAATTCAATTCGTCTGAAATCACCTTGGTCACGCCAAAGGCGATTCCGTGGGCGGAGGCGCATGCGGCCACAGCCGCCGCTTCCATATCGACGGCACGCGCGCTATAGGCCTGCGCCAATTTTATCTTCTGCTCCATCCCAGCCACTTCCATGAAAGTGATCAGAGTACCGTCCTCACCGGGAAGTGGAACCCGACTGCCATCGCGAGCGTCGAGCAGAAACGATGGGGAAAAGAGCTCACCGACCCGGAGGCTGGCATCGAGAGCTCCAGCAAAACCCACCGAGTAGAGTTGATCGGAATTGTACAAGGCAATCACCGCTTCAGCGGCGCGGCGTGCGGCTTGCGCGCCGATTCCACTGCACAATACAACCCAATCGTCGTGCTCAAAGAATTGGAATTGTCGTCCATCGTGCTGTCGGCGAACCAGCTTCCACTTTCCCGACTTGACCAGCTCGCTGACTTCGCGATCGAGCGCGGCCACGATGGCGATTCTAGGCATAGGCATTGGCCTGGAACCACTCTACGGCACGGCGTAGGGCGTTGTCTGCCGGTAATATTTTCCATCCGAGTTCGCGCTCGGCTTTCGCCGAACTGGCCCACATTTTTTTCTTTCCCATGCGAACGGTTTCAACCGTGGCGCGCGGCTCACGGCCTAAAATGCGGCCGGAAATCGTCTGGTCGACAAGGCCGGCAGCGTAGGCGACGAAATACGGCAACTTCACGCTGGGCGATGGTAATCCTGCGATGGCGCCGAGTTTATCGAGAATTTGCTTCAAGGTTAGATCTTCGCCTCCCAGAATATAACGTTCGCCACTCCGTCCTTTTTCCAGGGCGGCGACGTGTCCGCGGGCGCACTCGCGCACGTCAACCAGATTTAATCCCGTGTCAACGTAGGCGGGAAACTTGCCTTTCAAAAAGTCGACGATGATGCGGCCGGTGGGAGTGGGCTTGATGTCCTGTTCGCCAACTGGCGTTGTGGGATTGAGGGTGATTACGCGCAGGTCCCCGCGTCCTGCTTCGAGCGCGAGTTGTTCCGCCATGAATTTGGAACGCTTGTAGTGGCCGATCATATCGGCGAGCGAGACCGGGGAGTCTTCGTCGGCGGGATGACCATTGTTCGTGAAACCCACGGTGGCGACGCTTGAGGTGTAGACGACGCAGCGAACTTTATTCTTGCGCGCGGCGGCAAGAATGGCGCGGGTTCCCTCAACGTTGGAGAGATACATTTCCTGCGGATCGCGCACCCAGAGCCGGTAGTCGGCTGCAACATGGAATACAACTTCGCAGCCTTGCATGGCTTTTTCGACGGAGGCGACATCGCGGAGATCGCCGGTCGTTGTCTCTGCCTTCAGTCCATTGAGATTTTTCAAGTTGCTGGTGGGGCGGACTAGGAGACGGAGATCGGCTCCCTGCTCGGCCAGAGCGCGAGCAACGTGGGACCCTAGAAATCCGGTGGCGCCTGTGAGGAAAACGAGCATTTAGCGGGTTGACTTGCGCACGCGGCACTTTGATCCACCAGCCACCGGCCTCGAAGCAGGATCAGGGAGGCCGCCAGTCCGCCGGACGGCGCGCGACGTTTCCAGAATGCCGCGCAGGGCTTCGTTAACCGCATCTTCGGTGGGAAAGGCTGCCACAACGTCTGGCTCGATGAGGACTACGTTGGTTCCTTTGCGGTATCGCTCATAATACTTCCTGCGAACGTCGCCTTTCATTGACGCAAAGTCATATTCCGGCCGCATGCCGTCATTCCTTCGAGGCTCAGTGTTCTTCTTCATAGAATCAATCTCACCCGACTGGAGTTGCTCGTGGCTTGGAGGTGCGCGGCCCGCCGTAGTGGTGCCAAATCATTGAACCCTATAAACCAGTGGATGCCCCCGGTATCGGCTACAGCCAGTAATATTCCCGCGATGAAGACCCAGCCAGGGAATCGGAGAAATGCGAGAGATGCGACAGTCATCAATGAGCCGACCAGCGGCACGCCGGAAACACGGCGGTATTTTGAATTACGATTAGCGAGACGGAACCAAAACGGTCGCACAAAGCTGAGAAAAATATTTAGCGCACAAATCAACATCCCCATGACAAGAATCGCTACTAAGGTGAATTGGATCACGTGACGTTCCTGTATCGCTAATTGCTCTGTTTCTCCATCACCTTGGCATAAGTCGTCAGCGCGAGCAGCGGGAAATACTGCCGGTAGAGGTGATACTGCAGATAAAACACGCAGGGAAAACCGGTACCGGTGCAATACGGCTCATCCCACGAGCCATCTTCTTTCTGGGTGCGCAGCAGATATGCGACGCCGCGGGCTACGGAGTCGCTGCGCGTATCGCCGACGGCGAGCAATCCAAGAATCGCCCATGCGGTTTGCGAAGGTGTACTGGGGCCAACTCCGCGAGCGGTTACGTCGTCATAGGATTTGCAACTTTCGCCCCAACCGCCGTCGGGATTTTGCATCATGCGCAGCCATTCGGCGCCTTGCTGAATGCAGGGTTCGTGATTGTCCATGCCGATCGCTTCCAGGCCGCGAAGGACCAGCGCGGTGCCATAGATGTAATTCACGCCCCAGCGGCCGAACCAGCTGCCGTCGGGCTCCTGCTCGTTGCGGATAAACTGGATGGCGCGCTTCACCGCGGGATGGCTTTGCCCGTATCCGTAGGTCGCCATCATTTCGAGGATGCGGCCTGTGATATCGACCGTAGGCGGATCGAGCATGGCATTGTGATCGGCGAAGGGCACGTATTGAAACACCATGCGGTCGTTGTCTTTATCGAACGAAGCCCAGCCGCCGCTTTTGCACTGCATGGATAGAATCCAGTCGATGGCGCGCTGCACCGATTCGCGCTGGTAACGGCCGTTAGGATGTTCAACCCGGCTGAGCGCAAGGCAAACCATGGCGGTATCATCGACGTCAGGATAAAACTCGTTGTTGAACTCGAAATACCATCCGCCGGGCTTGCCTTTTTTGTTTTTGACCTGCCAGTCGCCGGGATTGCGCACCTGTTTTTGCAGGATCCAATCAGCGCATTTCACCATGAGGGGATCGGTGGCCGAGACTCCGGCTTCGCCCAGGGCGAACATGGCGTAGGCCGTATCCCATACCGGAGACATGCAGGGCTGCATGCGGAAGGTATCGCTTTCGGGATCTTCGATGCCCAGCTTTTCGAACTCGTCGAGCGCGCGGATCACCTGCGGATCGTCGAGCGAATAGCCCTGGCAGCGCAGCGCGATGATCGAGTTCATAATCGAAGGATAAATGGCAGCCAGCCCGTCGCTCATTTCGAAGCGCTCCAGCACCCATTTCTCGGCTTGTTTCAGAGCGATGGAACGCAGCGGACGAATGTGAACCCGCTCCAGCCAGTGGGTCATGCGGTCAAGAAGAAGAAAGAAATTCCGCCACGAGACGATCTTTGTCGACCAGCGCAGGTGCATGCGGGACTTCTGCATTCCTCCGGCGAAAAGCTCCTCAACTCCCATCTCGCGCGGAATCTTCTTGAAGGGCTTTTTCGCGTAGCAGATCGAAAGCGGTACCAGGATGGCGCGCGACCACGAAGAAATTTCGTAGATGTTAAACCAGAACCAGTTGGGGAACAGCACAATTTCAGGCGGAACGGCGGGGACGGCATCGTAGTCGTATTGCCCGAAGAAACATAGATAGATCTTGGTAAATGTATTGACCTCAGTGACGCCACCGAGTTCCAGAATCTTTTTGCGGGCGCGCTGCAGGGCGGGGTGGTCGGCGTTATATCCGGCGAGTTTCAAACCGAAATATGCCTTCACCGAGACGCTGACATTCGATGGACCACCGGGATAAATGCTCCAGCCACCATCCTCATTCTGATGCTGAACGATCCACTTGGCAGCCCGCTGAAAACGGCCGGGATCGCCCGTACCCAGCAGGGTATGCAGCAGAATGTAATCCGATTCCAGACTAGTATCGGCTTCCAGTTCGCCGCACCAGTAACCCTCGTCGTGCTGTTCTGAAAAAAGCCGGTTGCGAGCGGCGGCGATGGCAGAAGAAACACGGCTGAACAAGCCATCGATCCTGCCAAAGCGAAGTTGCGGCGCCGAGTGGGGAGCGAAGTGCGGTTGAGAGGTTAAATCTGCGTCGGGGAAGTTTGCGTCCATCAATGTAACTCCGTTAATCGGCGGTTGCAGTCACGGGAGCGGCCGCGATTGCTTCGACAATCTCCGGCGGCAATCCAAAGCGCACGTTCTCCGGCATTACTTCCAGTTCCTGCACGTTATCGAAACCCTTGGTAGCCAGGAATTTCAGAGTTTCTTCCACCAGGCATTCCGGAGCCGATGCTCCGGCGGTCAATGCAATGGTTTTCACGTCGATTAACCACTGAGGCTGAATGTCTCGACAGCTATCGATCAAGTGTGCGTTCGTACCCAGGTTCCGCGCCACTTCCACCAGGCGATTCGAATTCGAACTGTTTTCCGAGCCTACAACCAGCAGCAGATCGGATTCCGACGCAACCTGCTTGACGGCGACCTGGCGGTTTTCCGTCGCGTAGCAAATATCCTGCGCTGCCGGCCCCTTGATGTTGGGGAATTTTTTCTTGAGCGCGGCAATGATGTCTTTGGTTTCGTCGAGGCTGAGCGTGGTTTGGGTGAGATAGGCGACGCGATTTGGATCGGGCACCGACAAAGTCTTTACCTGCTCGGGAGTGCCGACTACTTGCGTGACCATCGGCGCTTCGCCCAGAGTTCCGATCACTTCGTCGTGGTCGTGATGCCCGATCAAGATGAGCGAATATCCTTCTTTGGCAAATTTCACCGCTTCCACGTGAACCTTGGTCACCAGCGGACAGGTAGCGTCGATGACGCGGAGACCCCGTCGGGCGCTGTGTTCGCGCACCTCGGGCGACACGCCGTGGGCACTGTAGATAACGCGTTCGCCATTCGGGACTTCATCTTCGCTGTCGACAAAGATCGCGCCCTTGCCGCGCAATTCATCCACCACGAAGCTGTTATGAACGATCTCTTTGCGGACGTAGATGGGCGGGCCGAAGGCCTCGAGCGCGATCCGGACCACATCAATGGCGCGCACCACGCCGGCGCAGAATCCTCGCGGCTTTAGAAGAAGTAACGTTTTTCCCTGGCTGTTTGCCACCATCAAGCTCCCGCTGCCGAGTCGTTATTGTCTAGATCTTCGTTGATCCAGACCTTGGTCTAGATCTTCTTCGGTGTCGGAACAACTTTCAACTTGGATCGCTCTAAATACAGATCATCCCGCGACAAATTAGATGCAGCAAAGAAACCAGAAAGCACCTAGTTAGCCTACTCCAAAGAATATGTCCCGGTACTAATAACTTACTGGAAAGCATCCACGTGGTCAACGTAAGCGAAAGAAACAGCGGGGATTAGCAGCGAAACGCGATATTTCGAGGTCGATCGGCAGCTGCATGCAGCTCGGTTCCGCACAGTTTTCTCGGAATACGAAGGCAGCATCTCACGCTTGCTATAATTCAAGGTTCTTTCAAGCCTTTTGGCCGCATCAGGAGCCGACATGGCAGTTTCCGCAGATACTCCCGCTCAAACTCGTGTTGAATCCGACAGCATGGGAAAAATCGAAGTTCCCTCTAATGTGTACTGGGGAGCGCAAACCCAACGCTCCTTGTTGCATTTCAACATCGGGCGCGACACCATGCCGCCGGAGTTGATTCACGCGTTTGGAACCTTAAAGAAAGCGTGCGCTCTGGTAAATCAGGATTTGGGCAAGCTCCCGGCAGAGAAAGCAAAACTTATCGTTCAAGCTGCCGACGAAGTCATTGCCGGCAAATTGGATGATCAGTTTCCATTGCGCATCTGGCAGACCGGCAGCGGTACCCAGACCAACATGAACGTAAACGAAGTTATTTCGAACCGGGCGATCGAAATCGCGGGCGGCGAAAAAGGGTCGAAGAAGCCGGTTCACCCCAATGACGATGTGAACATGTCTCAGTCGTCCAATGACACGTTTCCGGCGGCGATGCACATTGCGGCGGCGGATCGGGTGAAGAACACACTGATTCCGGCGATCAAGAGCGTCCACGATGCGATTGCCGCCAAGGCGCGGGAATTTCGCGATGTCGTGAAGATCGGACGCACTCATCTTCAGGATGCGGTTCCTTTGACCTTCGGGCAGGAGTTCGGAGGCTGGGCTAGTTTGCTGGAGCGCGACATTAAGCGTCTGGAGCAGGCTCTGGATGGGCTTTACGATTTGGCCATCGGCGGAACGGCTGTGGGAACGGGCCTCAATACTCATCCGGAGTTTGCTAAGCGAGCGGCGGAAAAGATCGCCGAACTGACTGGTCTTCCCTTCCGGTCGCACGGCAACAAATTCGCGGCGCTCTCGGCGCACGACGAGATTGTCTTTGCCCAGGGCGCGATGGAAACGCTGGCCGCATCGCTGATGAAAATTTCTAACGACATCCGCTGGCTGGCGTCGGGGCCGCGTTGCGGATTGGGCGAAATTTCGATCCCGGAGAACGAACCGGGCTCTTCGATCATGCCCGGGAAGGTGAACCCGACGCAGTGCGAAGCCATGACCATGGTCTGCGTGCAGGTTCACGGCGCAACCGCCGCGGTGGGATTTGCGGGATCGCAGGGAAACTTCGAACTGAACGTTTATAAGCCGGTGATGATCTACAACTTTTTGCATTCGGTCACACTGATCGCCGATGCATGCCACGGCTACGTCGAGTACATGATTAAGGGCATTGAAGTCGATCGGGCGAAAGTGGATTGGTACGTGAGGAATTCGCTGATGCTGGTGACGGCGCTCGCGCCGAAAGTGGGATACGACAAAGCCGCGCAGATCGCGCATACGGCTCACGTGGAGCACAGCAGCCTTCGTGAAGCAGCCTTGAAGTTGGGTTATCTCACGGGCGAGGAATTCGATCAGTTGGTGAGGCCGGAGAAAATGACACGGCCTTAGCGTTCGGCTAATTCGGCCTCCCGGCTCGCCGAAGGTTCCGGTTTTTTCCTAGGCGTCGTCGTAATCACAATCACGCTGACCAGCACCAGCACCGTTCCTGTTATCGTCCGCACGCCCAGTCCTTCCCCCCCAAAGAAGTAACCAAGGAGAACGGCGACCACCGGATTCACGTAGGCATAGGTTCCCACTTTCGTGGGCGACTCGTGGTGGAGAAGCCACACGTATGCGGTGAAGCCGATGATCGAACCCGCGACGATGAGATAGGCCAGAGCCAGCCAGGCGCGGGTTGAGACTGCGCTGGCATGGAAACTCTTGAACTCGCCGAACACGGCCGCAGCCAGCGTGAGAAAAATTCCGCCGGCGAGCATCTGGGCTCCCGAACTCATGACCTTCGATTCCGGCAACAACAGCTTGCGGCTGAGCGCAGCCGCCACCGACCAACTGATCGCGGCCACGATCAATGCGAGCGCGCCGTGAGGATCGATCGGTTCCTGGCGCAGGCTCGCCGACTTGCTGACCAGGACCATGACCCCGCCGATGCCAATCAACAGCGCGACTCCCAATCGCAGCGTCAGCTTCTGAGTGCGAAGAAATAAAATCTCAGCCAGCGTCATAAAGACCGGGATGGTCGCGAGCATTACCGCCGCAATGCCGGAAGGGACGCGCTTCTCCGCCCAGAAGAGCAGACCGTAGTCCAGCACAAAGATGCACACGGCGAGCATCGATGCCGATGCCCACTCACGGCGAGTGGGCGAGGGCGTTCCTCGCAAACGCATCCATGCATAAAGAACGATCCCCGCAGCAAAGAACCGCATGCCGGCGAGCAGGAACGGCGGGACCTCCCGCACTCCCACGCGGATCGCAAGAAAGGTCGAGCCCCAAACCAGGTAGATGATGGCGAAGGCTAACAGGGTTTTCCATCGCTGCGGAGATGAAGTGGTCCCGTGCATGTGAATCTCAAAAGTTTAAGACTTGCTGAACTGGCTTTGTTAGATCAGCGACGACGGGGATAGGAAGCGGGTCCCAAGCACTAAACTTTCTATTGCGCGGATCATTTCCCCGGTCGAGAGCGATCGGTTCTCCACGCGGCCTAGCCCTTCAGAAAGCCCAGCGCAGCAGCGCAGCGCCCACGGTGAAACCCGCACCCACCGAAGCCATCAGCACCAGACTTCCCTTCCTCAATTTGCCCTCTTCGATAGCCGTGCCCATGGCCAGAGGGATGGTTCCGGCGGTGGTGTTGCCGTAGCGGTCGATATTGATAATGACGCTCTCCGGGCGCAGGCCCAGGCGGTCGGCGGTGGCATTGATGATTCGCAAATTCGCCTGGTGCGGAATGAACGCGTCGATGTCGGAGCCTTTAAGACCGTTGCGCTCCAGCAATTTCAGACAGGCTTCGGTTTGCTTGCGCACGGCAAACTTGAAAACTTGCTGGCCATCCTGGTGGACGTAGTGCATTCTCTGATCAACGGTGGCGTGCGTCGAAGGATTCAGGCTGCCGCCTCCCGGCATGTTCAGAAAGCATCCGCCCGAACCGTCCACCTCGTGGATGAAATCGATCAGACCGAGGGAATCGTCGTCCGCGGCTTCGAGGATCACGGCGCCCGCACCATCGCCAAAAATTACGCAAGTGGCGCGATCGGTGTAATCGATGATGGAAGACATCGTATCCGCACCGATCACCAGCACGCGCTTATGAGAACCGGCGGCAATAAATTGCGCTCCCGTCTGCACCGCGTAAATGAAGGCGGAGCAGGCTGCCGAAAGATCGAAGCCCCAGACTCCCGTAGCACCCAGTTTGTGTTGAACAAGACAGGCCGTGGAGGGGAAAAACATATCCGGCGTGACTGTGCCCACGATGATGGCATCGATGTCCGACGGATTGAGGCCGCGTTGCGCGAGAGCTCTCTTGGCGGCTTCCACCGCGAGATCGCTAGTGGCTACGCCTTTATCGACGATATGACGTTCACGGATTCCGACTCGCGCGAGGATCCATTCGTTGTTGGTGTCGACCATTTTTTCGAGGTCGGCGTTGGTGAGGAGACGAGGCGGCACATAGGTGCCGAGGGCGCTAATTTTCACTCGAATGCGGGATTGCTGGCTCAAATCGCTCAATGAGGGCTCCTGATGAAACGAATCCCGTATTTTGAACGATTGAAGGCGGAATGTCTAACTCGGCGAGCGGGATCAGGCGGCGCGAGCCGCCTTCTCATACTGCATCCAAGCGCGCACGAAATCCGGACAGCACACAATTCCGAAATGGCGGCCTTCGCCACAAGCCAGGAATATAAGGGCGACGCGGTCCAGTTCCTCGAGACACGCCAGATCGAGCAAGGGCCAAAGAGCGCAGTCGATGGCGGACGCGACCAGTTGATCCAGATAGGCGAGGTGTCCTTCGGAGAGCGAGCCGGAGACACGAATAGTGACACTCGGAGAAACCGGGGTCGATGGAGAATTGCGCATTTGCCGAATACCTTTCAGATCAGATTTGCGGTCACTGTTTCGCAATCGCTATCTAGTGGATGCGGCATAAACGCTTTTCTTGCGAAAAGAGTTGTAAAGAATGTGTAAAGTCCTGCTGCGCGTGTTCCTGCTCGGCTTTTGGTTGCAAAGTTTTGGATCGCAAGTTCGCGTCGTCGAATCCATTGGGTAATCGATTTCATAATAAGTTTCGAAAGGTAAAAGAGATGAAATACCGGCTCCTGGGACACAGCGGTTTACGAGTTGCGGAAATGTCGCTCGGCACCATGACCTTCGGTGAGGACTGGGGCTGGGGCTCTGGAAAGGACGATGCGCACGCGATCTATGAGGCGTATCGCGCGGCGGGCGGAAATTTTATCGACACTGCGAACGTATATACCAACGGAACCAGTGAGACCATGGTCGGGGAATTCATCCACGACCACCGGCAGGAGGTTGTGCTGGCGACCAAGTACACCAATGCTATCCCCGGAAATAATCCCAATGCGGGCGGCAATCACCGCAAGAGCATGGTCCAGGCTGTCGAAGCTTCCCTTCGACGTTTGAAGACGGATTACATCGATCTCTACTGGCTGCACATCTGGGACAAAATGACGCCCGTGGAGGAAGTGATGCGCGCCTTCGACGACCTCGTGAGCCAGGGAAAGGTGCTTTACATTGGAGTCTCCGACGCGCCCGCATGGTGGGTCGCGCAGGCGAACACGATGGCCGATTTGAGCAACTGGACGCAATTTGTCGGCCTTCAGATCGAATACTCGCTGGTTGAACGGACCGTGGAGCGCGAACTCATTCCCATGGCAAAAGCTTTCCAACTGGGATTGGTCGCATGGTCGCCCCTAGGCGGCGGACTGCTGAGCGGCAAGTACCATGCGGGTGCAAAATCCGAGGGGCGATATTCAGACGACGCGATGAAGCAGTTCAAGCGGCAAGGTGCGCAAGCGGACCGCATCGTTGCCGCGACGAAAAAAGTAAGTGAAGAAACCGGACGCTCGATGGCTCAAGTGGCTCTGGCCTGGCTGCGCTATCGAGAGATTCCGATCATTCCCATCATTGGGGCGCGGCGAATCGCTCAGCTGCAAGACAATCTCAACAGCTTGACGCTCGATCTCACGCCCGAGCAGGTGTCAGCTCTCGATCAAGCGAGCGCCATCGAACTGGGATTCCCTCACGACTTCTACAAGATTGATATGGTAAAGGGTATGGTCTACGGCGGAATGCGCGACCATATCCTCGAAGCAGCTTAGGACTCTCACGCGGTTGCTAAACGATATGCCCGGTAAACCCTGGCTTAGAAAACAAAATAAGCCAGGCACCGGGGACCCACTGCACACGCAAGAGCCCGTTACCGTTGCTTCCTTCCGGACCTGGCGGGGTTGGCGAGAGTACGTCGCGTGAGACCGATGCCTGACTGGAATCATTCTAGCAAACCCGCGAACGTTCCTCCGGTTCACATTCTTCGGTTCGCATCGTGGATTTGCAGCGGACAAAAGACAAGTGACTTTCGATGCAAGAAAAGCGCAATAAAGCCTTCCCTTCTTGATAGAGTTTGTCGAACAATAAGAGTTAGGTCGGCGAACTGGGGTAGAAGTCGATAAGCAATCCCCACGTTTCTCGGGCGCCATTCGATGTCGCAATCCAGCAAACAATCCGGAGTGATTCCGCTTCCGCAGGCGATTCACAAGTATTTTGAGCTGTCGCTCTACATGCTTGTGTTAATGGGCTTCGGGACACTGGCCAGCACCGGCGGCCTTGACCTGGCAACCATTGTGCTGGTGGGAGCGGCGCTGGCTTTCCGAGGCTATCTGCTGGCAGAACGCCGGCATGTCGTGATCGCGGAGCGATGGACCACTCCTCTGACCATCGCCTATTTCGTCTTCTATGCCGCGGATTACTTTTTGTTGTCGCGCGCATTTCTGGCGGCTACGGTGCATCTCGTGCTGTTCGCGGTGGTGATCCGTACGTTTTCGCTGCGGCGGGACCGGGATTACACCACGCTGGCAATCCTCGCGTTTCTCATGGTTCTGGCCTCCGCCGTGCTGACGGTCGACAGCGCGTTCCTGTTCTTCTTCGCCGGATTCATACTCACGGGGGTGGCCACGTTCATCCTGATGGAAATGCGGCGCTCAGGAAATGCCGCCAAGTTTCAAGCGAGCCACACCAGCGATGCTCACGAACACCGGCATCTTGCATTCTCACTGGCCCGGACGACGCCGGCATTAGTGCTGATGATCCTGGCAGGGGCGACGGCGTTGTTTCTGCTGTTGCCGCGCATGTCGGCTGGATATCTGGGCGGTTATTCCTTTGGCACCGATATTTCGACCGGGTTTAGCGATCAGGTGCAACTGGGACGAATCGGGCAGATCCAGCAATCCGATGCCGTCGTCATGCATATCCAGATTGACGGAGACAGCAGCGGCCAAAATGCGCTGCACTGGCGGGGTGTGGCGCTGTCGAACTTCGACGGAAAAAACTGGTCGAGCCCGCGGCAGCGCTATACGCTCCCGCAGGAGGCGGATGGTTCGTTCTCAATACCCGTTGTGGTTCAGGGTTTAACGCGAGTGTCCGACCCGCAAAGTCAGGCGCTGCTGGGAAATCGACGGCATCTGATTCATTATCGTGTGTTGCTGGAGCCGCTCGGGACCAACATATTTTTCCTTGCGCCCTGGGGACGCCGCATCGAAGGATCGTATCGCTCGCTCTCTGTTGACGCGGGCGGAGCCATTTATGGCACCGACAATCGGCAAACCGTCAGTACCTACGAAGCCGATTCGGATATCGCGCAAGCATCCCCGGCACAGCTTAGAGCGGCGGAAGAAGCGCCGCCGGGATATGTCGGTCCCTACTTGCAACTCCCCCCGACACTCGACCGGCGTATCCCGCGACTGGCCCAGCAGATTTCCGGGCCGGGTTCGAACAACTACGACAAAGCGGTCGCGCTCGAAACCTACCTGAAAACACATTACGCATACACCTTGCAGTTGTTGCGCACGCCAGTGGAGGATCCGCTGGCAAATTTCCTGTTTGAACGCAAGCAGGGACACTGCGAATATTTCGCATCTTCGATGGCCGTGATGCTGCGCACATTACATATTCCGTCCCGCGTGGTAAACGGGTTTCGCAGCGACGAGTTCAACGATGTCACCGGCAACTATATTGTCCGCGCCAAGAACGCGCATTCTTGGGTGGAAGCTTACTTTCCCGGGTACGGTTGGGTCACGTTCGATCCAACGCCCGGGGGTGACGTGGGAACGCCCGAGGGCTGGGACCGGGCGATGCTTTATCTCGACGCGGCGCAATCGTTCTGGCGGGAATGGGTGGTCAGCTACGATGCCGGGCACCAGAGTATTTTGGCGCAGGCAACGGTCAGCGGAACTCACAGTTCCTGGGAGAAGATCCGCAACTGGCTAAGGGTTCACTATGCGGCTCTGTTGGACTGGGCGCGGCGTGGTCAACGGGGAGCGCAACAATCTCCCGGCTGGTGGTTGGCGTGCAGCCTAACCCTCGGCCTATTGCTATTAGCGCTCGGCAATATGGCACGCATTGGTCGGATGATTCGCGCATGGCAGCTGCGCTCGCATCCCGAGCGATCGCCGGGTCAGGCGGCCTCCATGTGGTACGAACGCATGGCGCATGCGCTGGCGCGACGGCGCGGAGTCAAGAAATCCGAAGCCCAGACCGCGCAGGAATTCGTGCGCGTCATCGAGGATGAACAATTGCGAAAGTTGGTTGGCCGCTTCACCGACGCCTACGAATCGGCTCGCTTTGGAAATTCGTCGGACGACGCCCGTCGCCTGCCGGAGTTGTATGAGGAAGTGGAACTCGTCGCCAAGAAATAAACCGGCCTCAACAATTTCGTCTAAACAACTTCTTCTTGCGAACCGGTTTTCCTGGCGTAGCCGTCGCACTTACGCACGGGCAACGGCGGATACTTCGCAAATCGCGAATCAGTAAAAGATAACTGGCACTGTACGAAAGTCGATCCGCGGTCCGACTTAATGATCCGCGCGTGCGTGCAGTCACCACAAAGCCCGGAATTGTTGACCAGTCGTTGGATGAACGGCAAAAGCTCTTGCATCCTGAATACAAAATCGACCACGCTAATCACTAATCACTAACCACTGCATCTAAAACCCTTGCCGCACCAACTCTTCGATAGTGAACGAACTCTCCGCCGCTTCCCTGCTCATCAGTTTCTCGACGTACTTGGCAATTAGATCGGCCTCGAGATTCACGGGATCGCCGGGCTTCAGGGTTTTAAGATTCGTCATCTCAACCGTGTGCGGGATGATGGCAATCGTGCAAAGTCTGCCTTCGAGTTTGGCCACGGTGAGACTGATGCCTTCGATGGTTATCGAGCCCTTGTACACAGTGTACTTTTCTATCTCATGCGGCAACTCAATGCGCAGCCACCAATTTTCTGAATCGGCGATTCGTTCGAGCGCTATGACTTTGCCGACGCCATCGACGTGTCCTTGTACGATATGACCGCCGAAGCGGCCGTCGGCTTTCATGGGCAGCTCTAAATTCACCAGGGCGCCCTCGTGCATGCGCGAGAAGGATGTCCGCTCCCAAGTCTCCGGAGCGAGATCGGCGCAAAAGGAATCCGCTTTGATATCAAGTGCGGTCAGGCAAACGCCGCTGACGGCAACGCTGTCGCCCGCCTTCAACTCTCGCGGAGTACTTCGCGCCATGATAGTGATCCGACGATTCTCACCGCGCTGCTCGATGCCTGCCACGCGTCCGACTTCTTCAATGATACCGGTAAACATAAGGGCCTCTGCGAATCATCAAGACATCATAAATCCACGACGCACCACCGCCGGACATGGAGGATCTTTTGATTCAAACCAACCGCGAATCGAAATTACTTCTCATAAGGATCGCGCAAGTAGCCTTCCACCGCAAAGTCTGCCCCAAAGTGATGAATGCGCGGCTGATGTATAGGAGTAAATAGATTCTGCGCCTCAGATCCGAATCCGCGAGCGAATGGAATGGATCGCTCGTCCAGCAGGAGTTTTGGAGCGAAGTAAAAGAAAATCTTGTCGACCACACCTGAGCCCAAAGCGTTTCCGTTTAACGTGGCTCCGCCTTCAATCATCACACTTGTAATCGCAAGTTCTCCGAGGCGCCGCAGAATCGCAGGCAAATCGGTGCGGCCGTCCGCGGTGGAAGGAACACGCTCGACGGAAATGCCGCGCGATTCCAGTTCTTTCTTTTTCTTTTCTTCGCCTGAGGAACAGAAGACCAACAGATCGCTGCGACCAGCATCTTGATTTGACACGCTCTTCACAAGCCGGGATTCAAGCGGCAAGCGCAGATGTGAATCCAGAATCACGCGCAGCAACGGCCGGCGGCGGGGCTTTCCGCTGCGATCGGTGAGCAACGGGTCATCCGCCAGGACGGTTCCGATGCCTGCGATCAGCGCGTCACTTTGATGGCGCCGTTCTTGCACGTGAGCGCGCGCACTTTCGCCGGTGATCCATCCTCCGGCGGGAACGCCCATTTGACGACTCGCAGTTCGCGTTGAAGCGGGAGCAATTTTGCCGTCAAGCGTCATGGCGGATTTCAAAGTGACCAGGGGAACTCCGTGGCGGATGTAGCGGGCGAATCCCTCATTCAAACACCGGGCTTCCTCTGCCAGCAGACCGACTTCGACCTGCACGCCCGCAGTGCGCAGTTTTTCAAAACCTGCTCCGCTCACTTTAGGATTGGGATCCGCCATGGACGCGACGACCCGCCGGACACCGGCGGCGATGAGAGCATCGGTACAGGGAGGCGTCCGTCCCTGATGGGAATGCGGCTCAAGATTGATGTAAAGGGTTCCTCCGCTTGCCTTCTCACCGGCCTGCTCAAGCGCCAGAATTTCCGCGTGCTTTACTCCAGCGTAAGTGTAGACCCCAGTTCCTGCGACCTCTCCGTGCGCGTCGACAATAATCGCACCCACATAAGGATTGGGCGAAGCCATGCCGATGCCTTGACGCGCCAGATGGAGCGCACGTTGCAGAAAAGTTTCATCGGCGGAGTGATCGGGCATTGGCACGGAGCGAAATCTTTAAGCAGGGATTTTTGTTTTTCTCTGAATCCGGATAGATGAATCGAACTTCATTCGAATAAAGAATCCACAAATTCTTTTGGGTCGAACGGCAGCAAGTCTCCCACTTTCTCGCCGACCCCGACGTAGCGAACGGGGAGACCTAACTCTCTTGAAATCGCAACCACCACGCCGCCCTTCGCCGTTCCATCGAGTTTCGTAAGCACGATGCCGGTAACTCCGGCGGACTCCGTAAACAAACGGGCCTGCTGCAAGCCATTTTGCCCGGTGGTCGCGTCCATCACCAGCAGGGTTTCGTGGGGGGCGCCCGGAATAATGCGCTGCGCGGTGCGCCGCATTTTTTCAAGTTCGGACATCAGGCTGCTCTTGGTATGCAGGCGACCTGCCGTGTCTACGATTACGTAATCTGTCTTTCGCGCAGTCGCGGCTTGCAACGCATCGTATAACACCGCAGCCGGATCGCCTCCGGGCTTGGTTTTGATCACTTCCGTCCCTGTTCTCCCGCCCCAGATTTCCAGTTGATCGATCGCGGCCGCCCGAAAAGTATCGGCGGCACAAAGCAACACACTCTTACCTTGCGACCGAAATACCTGCGACAGTTTTCCAATGGTCGTAGTCTTGCCGGTGCCGTTCACTCCCACGACCAGGATCACTTCGGGAGTGCCGTCGACTTTTTGAACCGGTCGCGTATTGGCGGCATTCAAGATGGCTAACAGTTCTTCTTTCAGAAGACGTTTTAATTCCTGCACGTCTTTGATCTGCTTGCGATCCGCTTTGTCGCGAAGCTTGCCGAGAACTTCTGTAGTTGTGGTGGACCCAAGGTCGGCGCCGATCAGCGTAGCCTCAAGATCGTCCAGAGTATTGCGATCGATCTCCTTGCCGAAAGAGACGACTTCTTCGATACGCTCGGCGAGATTCTCGCGCGTGCGCGTGACCGCCTGCTTCATGCGTTCGAAGAGGCCGGGTTTCTTCTCCTCGGTACTGCCAAACAGAGTTTGAATCATGAGTAAGTACTACTGCCTGATTATAGCGGTCAGAGAGTTGGCAACGAGGACTAGCGAGGATAAGAAGATAGTTACACGCGGGTTCGCTCAAGACTCGCAACTTCGGCGGCCGGGACTGCGGGTGTCGTCTCCGCCGGGATAGTCGCGGCGGCATCTACATGCAGGGGTCTTTTGATCGAGAAGCGCTGGATGCGGATTTCGCCGCGAGCATACACCGCGATGAGGGCGGCGACGACCTCGGGATCAAGCCGCTTGCCGGCAAGATTCTGAATAATTTTGAAGGCTTCTTCGGGGGAGTGGGCGTGCTGGTAAGGACGATTGGTGGTCAAAGCGTCAAACGTATCCGCCACCGCGATTACGCGCGCCAGCAGAGGAATCTGATCTCCTTGCAGTCCGTAGGGATAACCGCGGCCATCCAGCGCTTCGTGATGGAGTTCGATACCGGCGAGCGTTTCTCCCAGTTGAGTAACTGGCCTTAGAATGTTTGCCCCTTTTGTGGTGTGAGTCTTCATCACCTCGAACTCCTCGGCGGTGAGCGCGCCCGGTTTTCTAAGGATCTGATCTTCAATGCCGATCTTGCCGACATCATGAAGTTGCGCAGAAATTTGCAGCGTCTCCATGAACGATGTGGGGAAATTCATTTCTTTGCCGATCAGCAGTGAGTATCTCGTAACCCGGTCGGAGTGACCTCGGGTATAAGGATCCTTCTCGTCAACCGCTCCGGCCAGCATTTGGATGGATCCCAGAAATAGTGCCCGATTCTCCTCAGCTGCCCGCTTCAGGTCTTCAACAAAGTGTTCCAGTTCTCCGGACATTGTGTTGAAGGTGTCGGCTAGTTCGCCAATTTCGGTGCGACTCCACAGATGGACCCGCTGCGAGAAATCGCCGCGCGCCAGCGCCCGACTCGACTGCGTGAGGATTTGCAAAGGATTGGTGATCCTGCGGGCCGCGAAGATGCTTATTCCAATGCTGACCACAACCGCCAGCAGAGCCAGCAGTCGCGCCGTGCGCTGCATCTCGGCAACCCCCGAGTAAGCCTCGTACTGCGGCTTCTGCACCACCACCGCCCAATCGAGCGCGGTCACCGGGCTGTAGGTGCCGAGCATCTCGACATCTTTCCCGCCCTGGCGGACACTGAATTCGCTTGTGGGGACCACCTGCGCCTTGTTGCCTTCGTCCACAAAATTACGAACTATCTCCAGGCTTTTCATGTCCTGGCCCGTTACATATTGCGAAGTGCCGGCGGCTACCAGCCGTCCCTGGGCGTCCACAACATAGGGAATCAGACCGCCTCCGCTCGCCTTCACCTCCTGCAGCCGGCGAATCAGGAATTGCAGGTCCACCACCGCGCCCACCATGCCGAGAAAACGACCGCCGTACCTGACGGGATTGCTCATCAGCACTACGGTGCGCGCCAACTTGCCGTCCTCTATCTGGAGCACCTGGCCATTGTAGGCCCGGCCATCGCGGGCTGCGTCATAGGCGTGCTGCAATTCGCGCTGCAAGAAGACGTCCGGCGCCATACGGCCGGTAAAGATTCCTTTCCCCTCGGAGTTAAGCAGCGTGACGTAAGGCAACTCGTTGGAGGAAGACACAAAGTTCTCCAGCAGAGCGCGCAACTCCGGCGCTTCAATGTTCTTGTTGCCGATATCGCCGCCGCTCGCGACCTGGACCGCCGATGAAAGATTGGCTAGCATCATGCGCAGCGATCGTTCGTGTTGCGAAACGTCGTCGGCCAGAGACCGCGTCACCGTGTTCTGCAATAGCTTTTCGTTGGTCTTCAGGGCCTCCCGGTTAATTCTCTCCACCTCTGAGGAGTAGAAATACATGGGGACGATGCTGATGATCAGAAGGACGCCGAGAATGACATACAGGATGGGAATACGAGCCGGATGCGGTGTGGAAGACAAGTCGCTCCCCGGATGAAGTTCGGAAGCGCCGTCGGTCGAAGTGGCGGCGGATTTCACGGTTATGTTTCAAATTTTAGTTGCGGCGGGCGGTTAACCTGCAAAAAACCACAGGTGCCGCCATTACCAAAGTGTCGGCTACCTCCTGCGCTGGGCGCGGCTTTGGCAATGAAACGCAGAATCCGGCGTACATTTCAAATTGTATCGATTTCCTTCTTACCGCTGCGCGTCATCAGTTCGAAAATCGCATCGCGGGGAGCTTTCCCCTCGTGCAAGATGGCGTGCATCTGCTGTGTAATGGGCATCTCGACACCCCGGGCTCGCGCCAGGCCCACTGCGGCTGTCGTAGTGAAAATTCCTTCCGCCACCGCGCCATGCATTTCGGCGAGAATCTCGGAAAGCTTGCGGCCACGCCCTAATTCCACGCCCACGCCGCGGTTACGGGAAAGCCCTCCCGTGCAGGTGAGCACGAGGTCCCCGAGGCCGGCGAGACCTGCCATGGTTTCTGCTTTGCCGCCGCAGGCTACGACCAGCCGCGTCATTTCCGCTAATCCGCGCGTGATCAGGGCCGCGACCGAGTTGTGACCCAGACCGAGACCGGCACTCACACCAGCGGCTATCGCGATGGTGTTTTTCAAGGCTCCGCCGAGTTCGACTCCCGTCGGGTCCTGATTCGTATAGACACGAAAACTGGCGCTGCTAAATTCCTTTTGCACCAAGCGCGCAAGTTCGTCGTTTTGCGAAGCGATGGTGACGGCCGTGGGATCGCCCCGCGCAACTTCCATCGCAAACGAAGGTCCGCTCAGGGCACCGACGCACACGTGCCCTCCCACCACCTGGGCGATCACCTCGGTCATTCGCAACAGCGTATTTTCTTCCAGGCCTTTGGTAGCGCTAACCAGGATCGTCTCCGGTCGAAGGTGTGGCCGCATCTGCTCAAACACGCGACGGCAATGTTGGGACGGCGTTACGCTCACGACAATGTGTGCGGCGTTCAAAGCCTCCGTCAAGTTATTGCAGGGCGACACGCACGCCGGAATAATCTGTCCGGGCAGAAATTTCTGGTTGATGCGATGTTGCGCGATGGCGTCGCAAACTTCTTTCTCGTGGGCCCAGAGCCGGATCCGGTGATTTCCTGTACGGCCAAGAACAATGGAGAGCGCCGTGCCCCAGGCTCCGGCGCCGATGATCGCAATCTCGCTCATGCTCGCCTGGACCCCAGTCGGCTTTCTGTTCCGGCAAGTAGGCGCCGAATGTTTTCGTGATGTTTGGCGACGATGAGCAAGCAGGTAGCGGTCATCGATACGACCACTACCGGCGCGTGAGACCAGATATACATCCCGAAAGCGAGAAACGGAAAGCAAGCGACAGCGAGGATCGAGCCCAGTGATACATAGCGAAAGACGACGACTATTACTACAAAAATAGCCGCCGCGATCAGAACCGCTTTAGGAGCGACTATCGCAAACGAACCCAATCCGGTGGCGACTCCTTTGCCTCCATGAAACTTAAGCCATATGGGAAACACGTGGCCGACGACGCTGAAAAAGGCTGCTATTGACATGGGTATGAAAGGTAAGACATCGAGAGCTCCGGATCGAAGTCCCATCCGAATCCATAAGAAATAAGACAAGAGCGCAGCGGCGGATCCTTTGAGGGCATCCAGCAACAGAGTCGCGACTCCCAGCACCGGCGATTTGCGGGAAACATTAGTAGCCCCGATATTTCCGCTTCCGCTCTTGCGCACGTCTTCCCCGCGGAAAATTCGCACGAGCAGATATCCGAAGGGGATCGACCCCAGCAGGTAGCTCAGCGCGGTGATGCTCAGGAGTGTTGGCAAAATGTTTAGATTTTCTGTTCACCCGGCTCCCGCAGGCGAAATGCTGCAAGCTTCGTATACTTTGACCCGCCGGGCGCGGACTGGCTCTGGTACAGAAAGAATTCGCGGGCAATCATCCTACCAAACTCCGTCTCCACCGTTGCCGCTAGTTTTTCCTGCAAGAGTTGGAAACTTCGATTCGGCCGGTCCCCTTTCAGCCGGCGTGGCGAGGCTGAGCCTCTTGCGCCGCGAGCGAGAGTGAGGTGCGGCTGATATGGATTGCTCTCCTTCGGGATGTTGAGCGATTCCAGCTTTGTATCCACCGTTGCCGCCAGCGACGCCAATGTCGAATCCGCCTGAATCCCGATCCAGAACACTCGCGGCTCTATAGCGCTCGGAAAAAATCCGTAGCCGCGAAAGTGCATTGCGAACTGGCCGGACTCAATCGTTTCCAGCGTCCGCTTGATCGTTTCAAGTTTATCCTCGGATTGTTCGCCAATAAATTTCAACGTGACATGCAGCGATTCTGGCTTCACCCACCGAGCTTGCGCGGCGACATCACGGAACTCGTCTATGAATCGGGCAATGCTTCCGCGAATGTCGTCATCAATGTCGAGCGCGACGAAAAGGCGCATAAGGGACTCTGAAACTCCCTTCACATTAGCTGTCTTCGCACCATGTCGAGAGCCAATGTGGTGGAGAACCAGCGGATACGATTGCGATCTCCGGGAAAGTTCCTCTCGATCACTTCGGTCCCGCTGGCGCTGGCTAGCGCGTGGAACACCAGTCCGACGGGCTTGTCGGCCGTTCCTCCGGCGGGGCCGGCCACTCCGGTAATCCCAATCCCCAGACTGGCCTCGCAACGGTAGCGGATACCCTCGGCCAGCGCTGCAGCCACTTCCCGGCTCACCGCGCCGTGACGCTCGATCATATCCGCGGGCACTCCCGCCAGTTCCGTCTTCACCGCGTTGGAGTAGACGATGGCGCCCCCGGCGAAGTAGCGCGAACTGCCGCCGACCGATGTAATCCGCTCGCCCAGCAGCCCGCCGGTGCAGGATTCCGCGACCGCCAGCGTGGCGTTGCGCATTTGCAACCAATAGCCCACAATTTGTTCGAGCGATTGTCCGTCGCGCGAATACACCGCATCGTCCAGTTCTTCCTCAACCGCGTCCGCGGCCGCATCCACGCGGGCCTGCGCCGCATCCATGGTCTCCGCGCGAGATTTAAAATGCAGCTGAATTTCTCCCGCTCCCGCCAGGATCGTCGTCTGCACGTCGGTGAATCGTCTGTAGATGGGTGCCACGCGCGCGTCGACAAGAGACTCTCCCAGCATGGCAACCTTCAACACGCGCGTCGCCAGGAAAGCCGCGGGCAACTTCGCGCGCAACCGTTCGCGACATTCGGTGTCAAACAAAGCCTTGAGTTCGTGCGGAGGACCCGGCAGAAGAATCACGATTCGTTCGCGCCCGTCGAACTTCCCGCTGATCCATTGTCCGGGCGCCGTCCCATTCGGATTGGGGAGAACGACTCCGCCTTCAAGAACATCCGCTTGCTTGGCATTGTTGCTGGACATTTTCCAGCCGCGCGATGCGAAGCGCCCTTCGATGCTCGCCAGAATCTCTTCATTCCTTCGCAACGGAATTCCTAACGCCTCGGCCACGGCTTCGCGGGTGAGATCGTCCTCCGTGGGACCCAGCCCGCCGCTGAAAATTACGATCTCGGAGCGGAATAGCGCGTGCTGGGCGGCCCCCACCAGGCGAACGCGATCGTCGCCCACGACACTTTTGAACATCACTTCCACGCCAAGCAGGTTCAACTGTTCGGTGAGGTAGAGGGAATTTGTATCGCTGCGGAATGGCGTTAACAGTTCGGAGCCAACCGCGATGATCTCTGCATTCATCGGGTAGAAGTGTAAATGAAAAAAGCAGTTCTCAGTTCCCGGTTCTCAGTACTCAGAGAAACCAATTGCGTCAATGAGCCCTCGGAAAGCCGCTTTCACGTTTCTCTTCGACTGAGTGGACGACACAGTCCATCAGACCGGCATGTTAGGAGGTGCTGAGAACTGAAGACTGAGAACCGAGAACTGAGAACCGACTTTAGCTACTCGGGCAGCAAGGGGAGTCCCTGGATATTCCAGGAGAGATGATGCACAGCATCCGTAGTGGCCAGAATCACGCATCGGCCGGGCGCAAATGCCAGCCCAACCAAGCCGTGGCCTGCCACTTCCAGGCTGGCTTTGGCGTCGGGCGTGATTTTCACAATCCCGCGCCTGCCGGAGAGCGAGGCTGCGAGATATAAGTTACCCGCGGAATCAAATGCCAACCCCTGCGGGCGCCCCAGGCCGCGAAAAAATTTATGCACCGTGCCCTGGGGATCAATTCTATGCACACAATCGAAGCTCGATGTCGTCGGCCCGGTCACAAACAAGTCGCCTTGCGGACCAAAGGCCAAATGATAGGCGGAAACACTGGGCTCGAGAGTGGCAAACACAAACACTTGCTGGTCTCTTCCAATCTTAAAAATGGTGCCGCTGCGATCCCCCACGTAGAGGTTCTGATTCCGGTCGAAGGCGATGCCGGTGGCGACCCCCATACCTTCGGCATAGGTGGTCATGTTTCCATTCGGGGCCACGCGATACACCGCGCCATCGTGGCGCGAGGAGACATACATTTGTCCCTCGCGATCGAAGGCGATCGCGGTGGCGTTCATCATTTCGGTGACAAACGGTTTCACCGTGTAATTGGTGTCGATCTTAAAAATCGCAATGGGCACTTTCTGACCCCGCGAACCGGAAAAAGTCGCGTAGATGTTCCCTTGCGCATCGAGCGCCGGGTTGGTTACCGGATGCAGTTCTTCGGCGATGGGAACGGCCACCCTGACGGTGTGAGGATTGCTGACATGGCCATCGGCGGCCACGACCACCGGTCCGGTTGTCGCTCCGTGAGGAACGCGAGCTACCAGAAACGAATCGGAGCTGATCACGACCCCGCCTTCAACCTCTCCAAACTGCACGCGCGGACGCTGGAATTGTTGCGGGCGCAATCCCGAGCCCGCGATGCGGACTTCGCCTCCAGCCAGCGCCAGCACCGGCGATACGGACTCGATGTGTGGTCCGCCGTTCACGCTCTTTTTGCCCAGAATGCGTTCGGAAAAGCTCATGAAGAAAACACTCGCTCTACTTTAGAAGACCAAAGTGCAGAAAGAGATGCACACCCATCAGAGCGTACAGACCGGCTGCAATGTCGTCCAGCACAATGCCGGTACCCTCGGGAAGCGCCTCCAACTGTCGCACCGGAGGCGGCTTGACAATGTCGAAAGCACGAAAAAGTATAAAGCCCGCAAGAAAAGATTTCCACGCCAGCGGCACCGCAATCAAAGCCACCATCTGACCTGCAACTTCATCGATCACCACAAACTGCGGATCTTTCGCCCCCGATCCGCGCGCCACCCGGGTCGCAGCCGGAATACCGACCAGCGTAACCAGCAAAGCCAGAGCGACGGCAACCGGCGTTCTTAACTCCGGGGCGACGACACTGGCTAACCTAGCCCAGAGCAACACGGTGGCTAGAGATCCCCAGGTGCCAGGTCCAGGCCGCAGCCTGCCAATGCCAAAAACAGTAGCGACCAGCGTGGCCCATCGCGGCGTTGAAGCCCTCAACTCCGGGACAGTCGGCGAGAGGCTGGCACTGGCGTCCAGCTCGGCGCCAGCGAGATGAGAAATATCTTTCACGAGTCTTCATCCATCTCTTCGGGAGCGGCCTCGCGTAATTCCACCTCCCCATCCGTAACCGGCGACGGGATCACATAAGCCCCGCTCGCCCACTTTCCCAAGTCAATGGTGCGGCAGCGATCGCTGCAGAACGGAAAATCAGCGTCGACACTCTTCACCACTTTCTTGCAGATCGGGCAATGCAGTTTAAGCGCGGATTTGCGAGCCATAATTTCTACGAGCGATTATCACACGCGGCTTCAGGCACACGCTGCAGCCAACAGATTCAAGCCCAAGCCAGCTAAAGAATCTTCGCCACCAGATCGTAATCGTGAGCTTCCGTGATTTGGCAGCGATAAAACTCTCCGGGCTGTGGTTCGATCTCATCCGGAAAGTCATTGACGAAAACCTTGCCGTCGATTTCGGGCGCGTGCATCGAAGTGCGGCCTTCCATCAGCAAATCGCTTTCCTCGGATGCACCTTCGAGGAGCAAATCGAACTCCGCACCGACCAGGCTTTTCTTTTTCTTTCTGCTGATGTGCCGCTGAATCCCCATCAGGTGTTTGCGCCGACTCTCGATTTCGCGCTCCGACAATTTCTCGCCCAACTCATATGCTCCAGCGCCCTCCTGATCGGAGTACGAAAAAGTTCCCATCCAATCAAACTGAGCCTCACGCACAAAATCGCAAAGCTCCTCGAACTCACTTTCCGTCTCCCCGGGAAAGCCGACGATGAACGATGTCCGCAAGGTCAAGCCGGGAATCGCACGCCGCATTTTTTCGATCGACCGCAAAAACACGTCCGACCCTCCGCCGCGCTTCATGCGTTTAAGGACGCTGGCTGAGGCATGTTGCAGCGGCACGTCCATATAGGAACAGATCTTTTCGCTCGACCCAATGGTTTCCAGAAGCTTGCCGGTGATCTTGTTGGGATAGGCATATAGAAAACGGACCCAGCGCAAGTCTTCGATTTGCGCCAATTTTTCCAAAAGCAACGCGAGCCCATCCTTCAGGCCGAAATCTTCTCCGTAGCAGGTCGTGTCCTGTCCGATCAACGTAAGTTCGCGGACGCCGGCCTGCGCCAGCCGCTCGGCTTCAGCGAAGACAGACTCGAAGCGTCGCGAGCGGAATTGCCCGCGCAACTGCGGAATGATGCAGAACGTGCAGGGATGGTCGCAACCCTCGGCGATCTTGATGTAAGCCGTAGATCTCGGCGTGGACAGAATTCGGGGAGTCTCATCGTCGTATAAATAGTTTGGCAGGTCCGCTATAGCGCCGTCCCATTCTCCGCGAGAAAATCTACCCTGCGCAACTCGTGCGTCACCTTCGGCTCGCGAAGACAAAACTACAAATGGAGAATGGTTCTGCGCCGGTGATGCAGACGCCACACCGGTAGCCGCCAGGATATTCTCTAGCTCCCCGGTCCCGACGACGGCGTCGACCTCAGGGATGCGTTTCTGAATTTCGTCGCGAAAGCGCTCTACCAGACACCCGGCCACGACCAGTTTCTTCGCTCGTCCCGAAGTCTTGTGGGCAGCCATCTCCAGAATCGCATTCACCGACTCTTGCTGCGCGCTTTCGATGAAGGAACAGGTGTTGACCACGATGACATCGGCGTCCTCGGCGCGGGGCGACAGTTCGGCGCCCGCTCGCGCCAGAAGACCCATCATGACTTCGCTATCCACGAGATTCTTGGGACAACCTAAACTCACGAAACCAATTTTCTGCGGCTTCACCGGAACCAATTCATTCTGCACCGCCGAAAAGGCGCGCTTCTTCTCCGGTCTTCCTCCAGTCAACTTTTGCTGGCCAGACGGCGCTATGGTGAGATTCTTTGAGGACATGGAATCTATTCAGTTTAGCATCCTCCGCGGGACTGGCTCGATGTCGGCGATCCGCCATGTATATCCGGCATCGCGGCTACTAGATCTCATGTGACTATCGGCACCACACAAGGCAGTAGTGGGTGGATGAAAACTTTATGCTTCATGCTAGGCTAGCGATTATCGAACAGAATGCGTGATGCCGGAGGGGAAATGCCTGTAAAACAGGCGGTAATCGCGGTCTTGATGATGATAGTGTCGGTTCTAGCGACCTCGGCTGCCGCTCAGGACGAGAAGAACGAATTGACTGGCATGCTCGGCCGCATCTTCATCAGCGACCAGGGCATTCATGGCCCTGATGCGCCCGCATGGAACCCGTATGTTCGTTCCGGCAAGGGACTGACCTTCGAAATCAATTACGCACGAATCTTGAAAGCCAATCCTATCTTCTCCGTTGCAGGAGAGATTCCCGCCGCTTTCAATCTTGACGAGGATCTCGGCTCGGGCGGAGACGTAGTACCTCAGGACTACAAACAAATTTTCGTCACCCCCGCGGTTCGCGTGAATTTATTTCCCTTCACGAAAGTTTCCCCCTGGGCAAGTTTCGGCGGCGGATTTGGGTATTTCAGCGAGAACAAAAACTTGAACTATTCCGGCACCAATCCCGGCGGCTCGTCGACAAGCGGCGTGATTCAAGCGGGCTTGGGTTTGGATGTCGGGATCTGGCGTCGCCTTAGCATTCGCGGCGAGGTCCGCGATTTCTGGTCCGGAACCCCAGACTTGCCGCTGGCCGATACGGGTAAGACCCGCCAGCACAATTACTTTGTGAGCGGCGGCGCCATGTGGCGTTTCTAGAACGCACCTCACGAAACTTCGCTTTTGCACCGGGTAAAAGGCTTCCAGCCCTCGAACGAGTCAACAGGCTTCAATCTTTAATTCGTCCAGTTCCAGGAATTCCTTAACAATCGGTTCAGTGGATTTCTCCATCTGCGCCGACGTGCCGAAGAAGACCGCGCGGCCTTCGTGCAGGAAGACCACGTGGTCAGCCAATTTCTGGGCCAAACGCATATCGTGCGTCACCACAATGCTGGTGAGGCCCAGTTGCAGCTTAAGGCGCTTGATCAGATCGCCAAGCAGTTGCGCCATGAGCGGATCGACCATCGTCGTGGGCTCGTCGTAGAGAATGCATTCCGGCCGTGCCGCCAGGGCGCGTGCAATCGCCACCGAACGCTTCATGCCGGTCGAGAGATCGGAGGGCAGCAAATCGCGCATTTCCTTCACACCCACCATCTGCAACAAGCCGTCCACGATCTGGTAAATCTGCTCCTCCGACATCTCCTGGCTTTCGCGCAGAGGGAACGCAACGTTTTCCCCCACCGTGAGTGAGTCGAACAGCGCCCCGTTCTGAAAGACCATGGTGACTTTCTTTCGGATCGCCTCCAGTTGCACTTCCGAGAAATCGGTAATATCTTCGCCCGCCACAATCACTCGGCCGGAATCAGGCTTGAGGAAGCCCATCAGGATTTGCAAGGAGACCGACTTTCCAACCCCGCTGCGTCCCAAAATGCAAACGGTCTCACCGGTCATGACATTAAAACTCACATGATCGAGAACCAGCTTCTCACCAAAAGATTTCGACACGTCGCGAAATTCAATATACGGCTGAGGCGGGATCGAATCGCTCATCGTGGGCTGGACCAGCGGATTTTGGTTGGCGTCATCGGGCATATATTAAACTTCCAACAATAATTCAGGAACGAGGCTCAAGCTCTTCTCTGCTCGACCGGGCCACTGCTGACCGCCACGTCCTCCGGAGTATTCAGATTGCGAAACATCGCGGAGGAAAATCCCGCGCGCAGCAATTCCTCTGCATCAATCAAGTGAGTTGGCACCGTTTCAAATAACGGATTGATCTTGTTTCGTCCGGCCATCAAAGCAGCTTCGGCTACATCGGCGAATTCTCGCCGATAGATAGCGCAGAGCGGCTGACATCGCCCGTCGCACTTTGGAACCACAACCACGGCCCTGGGCGCAGCCCACGCCTTCTCCGTCAAGAAATGCAATAAAGATGCGGAGACAAACGGCATGTCGACCGCCAGCATCAAGTTGAGGTCACTATTGGAACTTCGCAACGCGGCGTGTATTCCGCCCAGCGGTCCACGCTCAGGAAATATATCTTCCACCACCAGCGCAAGCCTCGAAAACTTCTCGCAACTTCCCACGATGCGAACTTCGCGAGCAACGGTGTCGAGGGTCGAGAGTGCCCGCGATAGCAGGGTTTCTCCCTCGAACTCTAGGGACGCCTTATCCAAGCCCATGCGAGTGCTTTTCCCCCCGGCCAGAACAAAGCCGGTCAGGTCCGCCGGGCCGCTCCCGGAGCCCTCGCGCGCGTGCCAGTCAGGCATGGGCAAATCAGGCATGGGCCGATGATACACGCGCCACCAACACGAAAGTAACCTAGCGAAGAATCTCGCCTCGGGAGATGATGATTCTGCTTCCGCGCTCCAGGTCGCGTCCGAAGTCGGCTCCGGAAGTAACCATCATGCAGCAGAAAATCATGGATGTCCTAATGCTTGGGCGCTGCTCTCACGAATTTTCCTGGCCGCGGCGTGGCACGGATGGCGACTACTACCAGGTCTGCCTGCTGTGCGCCGCCGAATACAAGTATGACTGGATAACCATGCGCCGCATCGAGCGGGTGGAGCATGCCAAGCTGGAGAATGGCGTCAGGCGCAGCCATACCCGGGAAAAGCGCCCATCCTGGACGCCTCGAGCTCGCCGCCTCAAGCTCGACTTGGCTCTACGCTACCGCGTCAACAGCACCAGCATCTGGTATGAAGGAATGATCGATAACCTCAGCCAGACCGGGATCCTATTTGAAGGGCCCCAGCACCTCCCGGTGAACGCTTTAATCGAGATGGTTTTCGAGATGCCGGAAGAGATTTCTGGGCAGAAGAACCGCAACGTGATTTGCCAGGGACGAGTCATCCGCTGCAAGGAGCAGAAAAAGAAGAGCACAGAGCAAGAAACCGAGCTTAGCGCCGGCCTCTTAGCCGCCTCCATCGTCGATTACAAGTTCATCCGGTAGAGTTGACCCGTGCGGGTTGTGTCGAACCAACGAGTCGTATCGATGAGATTTCCAAAGTGTAATGGCACGTATCACGGCGCCAGGCACAACGAAATACCTGCCTCTATCCATCCTCCTCACGGAATTTTTCCTCGTGACTCTCGCTGACCTCCACTCGAGTTTCGGTATTCCGAAAATCAACGGTCGATTTTTGGTGACTGATTGCACCGAGCGAGCTTAAACGAAAAGTCCTTATCTATAAGAAAACTCTAACCATCCGGCTCTTTCCCGAAAGCAGTCTGTTCCGGTTCCGTAACATTAAAGATTTTTCCGCTGAGTTAACCCAAGTTTGCGGTACAAACCACCACTACTGATCTCGGGCACCGGTGCAACTTCGCTGTCCGAATCGTGCGCGCATTCCACCAGAGCCCAACTCCTCGCCCGTCCCCCGGGAGATTGGTTCCCGGCCGTTTCCCCCGAAAGACAACCCTGGCACCCCACTTAAGGAGGAGCCGTGAATACAAAAAAAGTTATTCGCAGTCTGATTTTTGCAGCGCTGTTCCTCGCCGGAAGCGCCCTCGCTCAAACCGATCCTGGAGTCCAGAGTGGTAATCGCGGCACGGGCGCCGCACTCTCGTCCGTCCTGTCGAATCTCCCGAGCGGGATCCAGTCATTTTTCACTGACGGTCAAGCCCGCTTCCAAACCGTCGAATCCGTTTCGGGCAATGCCGCCGGCAACAACGGACTGGGACCCCGCTTTAACTCGAACAGTTGCAGCTCCTGCCATGCCCAGCCCACGATCGGCGGAACTGGCGCTGCCACCAACCCCGAATTTGGATTTCCCTCTGACGGGGTGGCGCCGGGCAATACCGTCCCGTCTTTCATCACGGCCACCGGTCCCACTCGCGAGGCCCGGTTCCCGTTCTTCTTTAACAGCAACGGCTCGGTGAATACCAGCGAACCCAATGGCGGCGTCGAAGATTTGTACACCGTCACCGGCCGCTCGGATGCCGGAACCTGCAACAACAGCACTACCCTGCCGCAACCCAGCTTCGCTACGGCTGTCGCGGAGAACAACATTATCTTCCGGATTCCCACCCCGCTCTTTGGCGCCGGCCTGATCGAGAACCTGGATGATTCGACGCTGTTGAATAATCAGTTAAACAATCTCAACAATAACCTTGGCATCGCCGGGTCTTTCAATCGCAACGGCAATGATGGCACCATCACCCGTTTCGGCTGGAAGGCGCAGAACAAGTCGCTGCATATCTTTGCCGGCGAGGCCTACAACGTGGAGATGGGCATCAGCAACGAGCTGTTCCCGCAGGATCGTCCGCTCCCCGGCGAGGATCAACTGCAAACCGGTCTGCCTTCGACCTGCCTCAACCTTAGCGGAAGCGGCTATCCTGAAGACACTTCCAATCCGGCCGCGACCCCGAACTCGGCAGTCTTGGACGACGTCTCCGCCTTTGCCAATTTTATGCGCTTCCTCGCGCCTCCACCGACCGGGCCAGTTGTGCTGAACGGATCCACCGTCAGCTCGGCGACGATTGCCGCCGGAAGCGCATTGTTCAATTCCATTGGTTGCGCGAACTGTCACAATCCCACTCCCGGCACCACTCAGGTGTCGAATTTCACCAGCTCGTTAAGCAAAGCCCCGGTGAACGCATTCTCTGACATCGAGATTCATCACATGGGCACGGGCTTGGCGGATAACGTCTCCCAAGGCAATGCGGGAGGCGACCAGTTCCGCACCGCTCCCTTGTGGGGCCTGGGACAGCGAATCTTCCTCCTGCACGACGGCCGTACCACCAATCTGCTGACGGCGATTCAGGACCACGCCGGCCAGGGCAGCGAGGCCACGTTCGTCGAGGAGCAGTTCTTCGACCTATCCACCACCCAGCAGCAGGAGATTCTCGATTTCCTCCGCTCGCTATAGTTAGCCAAACTTCTGGCGAGTCAGCCGCCTGGCTCGCCACATTTTCCCTGTATCCGCGGGAGAATTTATGCAATCTCGATTCCTTCATGCTTCGTTCGCCCTCGCTCTTTCCGCATGCTTGCCTGCGTGGACCCAGCTTGCCAAGCCGCAGACCCCCGCCAGAAACGGTGGGGATTTTTCCGATAACGCTCAGCCCTTGAACAAAGTGCCCGAAGGGGTCATCCTGGTAAAAGGCGCATGGTCGAGCGCCAGCGATTCCACTACCCCCCTGCCCGAAGGCGGAGAGATCACGAACAACGTTCTTACCAACCGGTACTTCGGAATGACCTATCCTCTCCCCGCGGATTGGGTGCAGAAATATGAAGGTCCTCCGCCGTCGGAGAGCGGCCGCTACGTGCTGGCGCAGATCAGCCCCGCGAGCACCTACAAAGGCCCCAGTCGCGGAAGCATCCTGATCACAGCGCAGGACATGTTTTTCAGCCCGCTGTCCGCAACCAGCGCTTTAGACCTCGTCGACTACTCGAAGGACCATTTGCAAGTCGATTACAAGGTGGAACTTCCACCGTCTCGCACCCGGATTGCGAATCAACCTTTCACCTTTTTTGCCTACTGGTCTCCCGTCTCCGAGATGCACTGGTACGTTTTGGCTGCCGACATTCGCTGCCATGCCGTGCAGATAGTCCTCACCAGTCGCGACACCAAGCTGCTGGAAAGCCTGGTCGCGGACCTCAATAAGTTCGAGATCGCCAAGGACCGCAGTCTTGAGCCAGTGTGCTTGAAAGATTACGCCCGGGAGGAAAACCTCATTACTCGCGCCGACCCCGTATTTACCCAGCACAAGTTCAACGCGGTTCCGGTCCGGATCGTCATCGATAAGGAAGGCAACGTAAAACACATTCATTTTCTTAGCGCGTTTCCCGATCAAGCCAAAGCGATCACCGACGCGATGGCCCACTGGAAGTTCAAGCGTTACATGAGAAACGGTCAGCCGCTTGAAGTGGAGACTGGGATTATGTTCGGGCATTCAAACTATCCCGCATTCCCGGGAACCACTGCGACCACGGAGTAATTTCACGCGATCGGAACTCGCTTCATCGAACGGCTCCTTGGAGGTATCAAACTCTGTGTAAACTCTGTCGTGACGCTCCATGCCTCCGATCACGGCACTGCTCCATACGAGAAACGATGCCCTGCGCATAGGCCGCGCTCTCGAAACCCTCTTGCCATGCGCGGAGATTTTGATCGTAGATCACGCCTCGAACGATGCGACAGTTCGTATCGCTCGCGCTTACGGCGCCAGGATTATGGCCGCCGACAGCCGATCGTCCGACGAACGTTCCTCCAGTCTTTTCCTGAACCAAGCGCTGAACCACGCCCGCCACAACTGGATGTTGTGTCTTCGCCCATCCGAGTCTCTTACCGAAGCACTCCAGGCCACCCTGTTTGAATGGAGCTTGTTGCCAGAGTCCAGACTGAACGGCGTTTGCGCTTTTTCGCTCAACGTCCGCCAACGTTTGCTGCGAGAACCCGCGGATTCCGCAAAGGTAAATCGCGGACAAACTGAAATTGCGGAGAATAAAGAGGATTGGCTTGCCGGCGTCACGCTCGAAACCCGACTCATTCCGCGGTCATGGAATTCCTGGCAGCATTTCCTGCCCACTTATGAAGCGTCGGCGATGGCGCTCGATGGGGAATTGCTGCAGTTCGATTTTCCCTGATCCGTGCGGAAACCGATCCACGCCTAACCCATCGTCCAATCGGACAGTGACTTCGGTACCTTCGTAGACCCCATCCCGCGCCTCTATAATTCACTCAAGAATCGGCTCGACCCGCATTCTATGGAAGGCGTGCGTGTTGCTGTGGGCCTTCTATAAAGCATCACAAAAGAGCACCACAAACTGAGTGGATCCTTTTTTTGCATCGGCGATTTTCGTCCTCGGGCTGTCCTTCGGCAGCTTTCTGAACGTGTGTATCTATCGTCTTCCCCTGGGTTTGTCGACGGTCACGCCGCGTTCCCGATGTCCGCGCTGCAAGTCGCTGATCGCTCCCTACGATAATTTGCCGGTCGTGAGCTGGCTACTTTTGCGCGGCCGCTGCCGGCATTGCAAAGCGAAAATTTCCCCTCGCTATCTGTTCATCGAATTGCTCACCGGCGCGCTTTTCCTCGGCTGCTACGCCTACTTCGGCCTTACACCAGCCACTTTGAAATATTGTGCTTTCGGATTTCTGTTACTCGGCCTTATCTTCACCGACGCTGAAACGAAACTCCTGCCCGATAAGCTCACTCTTCCCGGCCTCGCCCTGGGGATCGTTTTCAGCCTGGTAGTTCCGGTCAACGATTTAGCGTCGCAGTTCTTGCCCGGAATGGTGAGTCTGCCGTTCAGCGCCGATATTTCGACGCGCCTGCTCTCGCTGCTTGATTCCCTGCTGGGCGCGGCTCTCGGGGCGTCATTCATCTACGGGGCGGGAGCCGTCTACCTGCGTTGGCGCGGAGCCGAAGGCATGGGCTTTGGCGACGTAAAGCTGATGGCCATGGTGGGCGCGTTTCTTGGCATGAAGCTCACCATCTTTACCATCTTTACCGCCTCGCTGGTGGGATCGCTGTTTGGCATCGCCACCGTGCTCATGGTTTGGGTCAAGCGCACCCATCGTTTCACGCGCCACATGCCGAGCTTGCAGGCCGCGCGTCGCCGGGGATGGCAATCCGCGCAAATCGTTTACCGGCACTACCAGATGCCCTTCGGCGTCTTTCTGGGCGGCATGGCGCTGCTCGCGCTCTTCGTCGGCAACCCGTTCCTGCATTGGTACGGGAGGCTTTGGTGATAACCCTGCTCACCAATCCAGTGGTCTTCCGAGCTGTCGTGGTGCTGCTTGCCGCGGGATGCGCATTCCTGGTCGCCATCTGGCTGATGCGCGCCTTGCGCCGCAGCCTTGCTGATGTCGATCTCGGGCCCGCCGTTCCGCCCACTCTGGAAGCTCTGCCCGTACATCTTTACAACACCGTCATCCAGCAATTGAAACAGCAGAAGCACGAACTGCAGATGCAGAGTCTCACCGAACAGCGCCGCGCCCGGGTCACCGAAAACTTCAGTCAGACCGTGCTCTCGAATCTTCCCTCCGGAGTTGTGGTCTTCGGCCTTAATGGATTAGTGAAGCAGGCGAATCCTGCAGCCAAGGAAATCCTTGGCTTCGGCGCGCTGGCGGGAATGAGCGCGGAAGATATTTTCCGCGACGCGGGTGTGGATTCGCCGGAATCAATCGCCGTCTATTCCGACGGCCTGGAAGACGTGCCGACACGATTGTTTGATGAGGTCCGTGCCGTTCTGCACGAAGGCAGCATGCGCCGCCAACTGGAAGCCGATTACACAACTCCGGCCGGAGCAAAACTTCACCTCGCAGTTACAATTTCAGCAGTGCCAGCACTCGATGGCAGCCTGCTCGGCGTGGCCTGTCTAATCGCCGACCGAAGCGAGTTTGAACACATCCGGCGACAGCAACAACTGCACGGCGAAATTTCCGCGGAAATGGCGCTGGAGTTGCGCACTTCGCTGACCACCATCTCCGGCTACGCCCAACAGTTGGCGCGAAACCGCGACCCTGAGCTTGCGCCGCAACTGGCTGCCGATATCGCCAACGAGGCTGCCTGCCTCGACCGCCGCATTGGCGGATTCCTTGCGGAGAAACGGGCCGAAGCAAACTCTCCGCGAGCCATACCAGCGAGTACGTCTACATGAAGAAAAACTCGATTAATGATTTCGATAACCGATCAAATCGTCGACACAGGTGGAGGATCACAACCATGAAACGCATCGCGGTGTTCGTATTCGCATTATTCACCATCCTTGCCGGCTCTTCGGCCAAGGCGCAGACTAGCTCGCCTTCTCCAACCGCGACCCCGGCCCCCGAACCCTCGCTGGGCGACTATGCGAGAAAGGCGCAAAAAGCTCCCACCGCGAAAGCCAAGCCCAAGGTTTTCGACAACGACAATCTCCCCACCGAAGACAAGATTTCGGTAGTCGGAGAGACCTCCGCTGAACCCGCCCCTGCTGACGCCGCGGCCAGCCCCGCTGCTCCTGCGGACCCTTCCAAAGCCACCGCTCCCGCTGAAAACAAAGATGCCGCCGGAACCAACCCTGCCGCGGCCACCTCCAACGGGCCCGCCGCGCCCGCAGCCGACGACCCGGCCAAGAAACAAGCTGAGTGGAAAAACTGGCAGCAGAAGTTGACCGCGCAGAAAGATTCCGTCGATCTAGCCTCACGCGAACTCGACGTTCTGCAGAAGGAATATCAACTGCGCGCCGCCACCATGTACGCCGACGTAGGCAACCGCCTGCGCAACGCCACGCAATGGGACAAGGAAGACGCCGACTACAAGCAGAAGATCGCCGACAAACAAAAAGCTGTCGACGACGCCAAACAGAAACTCGACGATATGGAAGAGGAAGCCCGCCGAGCCGGAGTTCCCGCCGCCATGCGCGAGCCGTAACTCCTCGTTAGCTCCAACCAAGCGGACAAACAACGCCGGCCAATTTTGGCCGGCGTTTTGATTTTCGCTCGGGGCACTGCGCCCGAGCACTGCAGCTCGCACACTTACGGAGTAATCTTAAACACGACACCGTCGCCCTTTGCTCCGCCGTAGGCCGCGCTCCCGTATAAATTCCCTGCCGAGTCGAGCACAAGGTTCCCGTTCGGCATTGATGGACCCTCCGCCCCTTCGAAGCCGGCGACTAGACTGAAAGTGAACGCGCCGCCGGAGGCTGGCGTGAGTTTGAAAATCGTACCGGCATCTCCCGCGCCCCCACCAGATCCGCTGCCGTAAAGATTCCCGCTTGCATCCGCAGTCAGGCCACCGGCAGGCCAATAGCCGTCGCTGTTCTGCGGGAATCCGAAGAGCGTGCTCTCTGTCCAGCTTCCGCCGGGTCCCGGCGATAGCTCGAAAACGCTGCCCACACCGCTGGGTCCGCCGATGTTGGCCACACCGTATAGATTGCCCGCGCCATCCAACAGCAACCCTTGATAGGGAATAAGCCCTTCCGCAGACTGGAATCCATGAAGCAAATGCTCGGTCCAAGTACTCCCTGATCGCACCAGTTGAAAAATAGAGCCGCAACCCGTATCCAGGGTGCAGTCTCCACCACCACCCCGGCTCGTGGCTCCATCCAGATCGCCGTTGGCGTCAAACAACACGGGGCTTCTGGGAAAAGCCCCGTCGGGGTTTCCGGCGAATTTGTACAACACGGTTTCTGTCCAGCCTCCGGCGCCCGGCGACAATTCGAATACAGTTCCGCAGCCAGCCGCTTCGAGGCACTGTTCAGCGGACGTCACCAGCCCTCCAAATTCCGTGGTTCCGTAAAGATTGCCGCCCGCATCAACAATCACGCCGGCATCCGGTCCAGATCCATCTCCCGCTGTATTGCCCAGGAAGCGATAGATCTGAGAATAAGTCCAACCCCCACCCGACTTCGGCGTCAGCTCAAAGATCGTTCCACACGTAGATTTGCACGGCTTGCCCGGCGCCCCCCCGGATTCAGTGACCCCAAAGAGATCCCCGTTCGCGTCGAAGGCCAGCGTGCCGATCGGACCAGAGCCATCTTGCCCACCTTCGAAACGATGCAGCACCGTTGCCTTCCATTCTATTCCCTCGGGCGAAAGTTCAAAAACCGTGCCACAGCAGTTCTGTGCGCCGCCGCCTGCATTGGCGACTCCATAAAAATTTCCCTCCGCATCGGAAGTCAATCCGAAAGGATGCGATCCATCCGTTCCCGAGAAGGAATGGAGGATTTGCCCGCTCTCGGCAACCACCGGGGAAATCAGGAGCAAGAGAAACGCTAAGGTCGGCGCAAATATATTTCGCAGGTTGGATTGCATAGAGGTCTCCTTCGCAGATGAGAATCCGGGGAATACAAACAATAGTCCCGGAAGGGTAAATTAATCGATAGCAGACCGCAACCTCCCCCGCATGTCCTAGCGTGGTGGCGTCTCGTTGCTTGCTTGTTCCCGCAACTTCACGATCTGCCTCGCATGATGCCGCCCATGAATCCAGTGGAATTTTCTCCACTGCGCCGCCGTCAGCGGCCCCAGGATCGGATGGTCCAGCAATTTGACGCGGCCGAATGCTGCCTCGCATTGCGCGATAATCCCGTCCATCTCCGCCAGCCTTTGTGCCAACCCGGCTTTCACTTTAGCCGGCTCCAGACCTCGGGGCACTGTATTCTTGGGAGCCTTCCGGCCTTCGGGCAGATAGTTAAAACTCAACACCATGAAAGTCTGCAAGCGTTGCTTCATCGACGCTGGTACGGCGAGCGGCTTGCCCGCATCCCGCACTCGCTCAAAGCCTTTCACCGTCCCGGTGTAGGTCAAATAGAGGTGTTCCAGAACTTCCGCCGCACACCACTTTTCCGCAGGATGCCAGCGCATCTGCTCGTCGGACATCCCTTCGAGCGCAGAGTTCAGGGCCAACTTCAATTTTTCCAGGAAGAAATCCATGCCGCGATCTCGCAGCTACACGCGCTTCAGGTAGAATGTTGCGCTGCGATTCAATCCACACAGTTATAACAGGAAGGTCTCCAATGAACTTGCGGGGGTTCGCTCCATCCGGCACGAAAATTAGCTCCGCCGCTATCCCGCTCGTTGCGCTGTTCGCGCTCGCGCTGCTCGCCGCTTGCAACTCCAACACTCCAGCGCAGACCCAAGCCCCGCCGAAGCCCGAACCGCCCGAAACCCTCACCGGCCGCGCCGCCTTTCAAAAGGTATTTATCGCCGCGCGCAATTATGCCGTCGACGCCAAGCCTTTCCGCATCGAGTCCACTCCCACCAGCGACGGCAACGGTCAAGACGGCAAATCTGCGTTGTGGCGCGCCAGCTTTGCCTCGCCCACACAGCATGGGGTCAAGCCGTTTATCTGGTCCGGCAGCAACGCGCCTGATGCTCCCTCTCGCGGCGTTTCTCCCGGCAACGAAGACGTCTACAACCCCAGCAACGCCTCCACCCAGATTTTCGATGTGGCTTTCCTCAAAGTGGATTCCGATCAGGCCTTCACGGTCGCGCAGAAACACGGCGGCGATAAAATTTTGGAAAAAGATCCGGCCACACTCGTGATCTATATCTGCGACTGGAATCACAACACCAATCAACTTATCTGGCACGTTATCTACGGCGCCGATCGCGATAACGCCAAACTAACCGTCGCGGTGAACGCCACCACCGGCGAATTCATCCGAGTGGAGAAATAGAGAGTGCGTGTTAGATAGAGGCGACTCCGATGACTACTGCGCCTTAGTATTCTCCTCCCGCGCTTTCAGCCGGCTAAGGGCCTTCTGCGCCTGTTCGGCCTCCGGACCGTGGGGAAGAATCTTCAAATAGCTTTCATACTCGGCGCGCGCATCGTCCAGGACTCCTAGCTTCTCCAGACAAGTCGCCAGCCGGATCGTCGCCACCGCGTCGTCCGCCTTGTACCCCAGAGCCTCCCGGTACCGCCCTTCCGCCGCTTTGTAGTTTCCGCGCTTGTAATAGAAATCCCCCACCTCGATGTCCTTCGCCGCCTTATGCGGATCCCACGTACGAAATTCGGTGATGCCGGTCCCACCTGAGTTCCCCGCATCCGCCTCAGACACTGCCGCCGAACTTTGGGGATGCTGCTTGTCATCGTCATCCGGAGGGCTCAGATCCGTGGGGGTGTCTTTGCTCGAACTCTGCCCCAACTCCGGCCCTAGGCCGTCCACATTGACCCGATCCGAGCGCGGCGGCGCCAGACTCGAACGCTGCGCTGACTTCGGCGAACTCGTATTGCTGGAAGGAGAGGATGATGACGGCGGCGCGCTACCCTGCGCCCAAACGAGGCCCGTTAAACCAGCAAACAACGCTAACCGCAACCAACATCGCATGGACTCATTTTACCTCTACAACTCACGAATCGGTTCGACTGACCTAGCGACTCTGGCCAAGCATAAAAAAGCAGGCCGCTCAGGGGGAGGATCGAGCGGCCTGGTTGGCATATCCTCCGGGGAGGAGGACAAACTTTTACTAAATTCGTTTACATCGAAGACGGACTGCTCTGCCCGTTCGTGGCTGGCGTTGCCGGCTGATTCGTATCGCCTATGGTATTGGTCATCAGGCGAACATCCACACGCCGGTTATCGGCACGCCCTTCTCTAGTTTTGTTGGATTCGACCGGCTTATCTTTCCCCAGCCCGATCACATAAATCTTGTGCGCCGGCACGTTATACTTCGTGGCCAGATACTGAATCACCGAATTCGCCCGTCGCTGGCTAAGATCGTAGTTGTACTCCGCGGATCCCACCGAGTCCGTGCTGCCTTCGAGCGTAATAATGTACCCCTTGGTGGTCGCGATGCTTCCCGCCATCTGGTCCAGAGCTTCTTTGGACTGCGCCGTCAAATTATCCTTGTTGAAGCCGAACTTCACGGAAGTCTCGGCCACCGGCCGGTAGTTGTCCAGATTGGCCACAGCGTTGGTCAAGACCCCGACGCGGCCATTCGCTGCATCTGCCATCTGTTGCGCCGAAGCTGCATTCTGACCCGCGGTCTGCGCCTTCTGATCGGCCTCGGCGGTCTTCGCGTTGACCGCCTGTATGCCTGCCTGAGCCCGGGCATCTACGTCTTTAATGTCTTTGCTGTTCTTCGCCGTCATGTCATCGAGTTCGTTGGTTTTATTAATCAACGGCGTGGTTTGCTGCTTCACGTAGTTCTTGCTGGAGCAACCAACGCTCGCTGCCATGCTGCATGCCAATAAAATCGCTAACGAAGTGCGGTTCATAGTGAGGAGGCTCCTTAATCTTTGTCTCTAAGAGTGCCGCGGTCTAGCCGGGACTCTCCATATAGTTGCAGGCTGTGGGGCATAATGTTGGCACCCGCCCCGCAACTAGTTTTGCACGGCACGGGCCAGATTCCTAAAACGACCCGTCTTCACGCAAGTATACCGTTTTTCAATGGCTTGCAAGAGCTATCGGGGGAAGGGCTGTTAACCATTCTGAGCCGGAGGACGCAAACCCCACACCAGCCATGGAAATTTTATACGGCAACCGCTGTGTTGCTTTGAGAACCACGAGAGACGAACTCTCTCTGAAACCCGCTTCGGCGACATCCGGTTGAGCGAGGGTGAACAAAAACGGAGGCGGTGCTACGCGACAAGACTTTTCACTAATAATACTTCACGACAACGGCGGTTCGGTTACAACTTTCCTGAGCCACGGCTGCTGGAGTCGCACGCGACCATCGTCATCCCATTTAACCAGCGCGTCGTATTCGTTGGATTTCTCCACCGTGCCAAAGTCGCCGGTCGGCTTTCCGAAGTAGCCCAGGCCCTCAACGCGATCTCCAGGATGAAGTGGCGTGCCGCTGGCCGTGGGGTCGGCGAGCGGCGGCCGTTTGGCGCGATCGGAGTCCGGAGCTGCGCCGGGATGGGACAGGGGCGGTTGCTGCGCAACGGGAAGCTTGACGATCGCCTTGGGTGGGTTGTGGGTCATAGAATCCTTTCGCCGACTGGACGCAAAGTGGTCCTGACGTAAACGGATTTGCCTTGGAGTTTCCGCAGGAGAACTGCACTTAGTTCCTATTCTTCGCTAGTCTTCTTCGTAGCCAGTTCCTCAGAGAGTCTGTGGGCGTTGATGGAATGCTCGTGCGCCTGCTGGCTGAGTTCGTGAGCCGTCAAGTGGTCTTCCTTGCCATGGGCGACCGCAGCTGCCGCATGCGCGTGGGCCGCCAGATTGTGCAGTTCCGCAGCTCGCTGGTGGAATCTCTGTGACATGATGCTCCTCCTCGGTATGGTTAGGATATGCTACGCGGCACCTATTTTGCGCGATGCATCGCCTGCCCCAGGCATCGCTCGCGGATCGCAGCTCTCGACATGAAGCTTTGCGGCAGCCACCTCATGGACGAGCGCGTGTTGCGCATGCCCGCGGGCTAGATAAGCGTGGTGCGCTTCCTTTTCGTGCTCTTCCGTCTCATGGTACTTTGCCGCCTCCTTGAACTGGTAAGCGGCTCTTTCGTGATGGCGGGCGGCGCCCTGGTAGTGCTCGAAAGTCTTTGACATGAGGATTCTCCTTTGGTCGCAGGTTCAAGTGATTAAAACTCACGGCGCCTGAAGGCGACTCAGGTGCTCAGGCGTCGCGATCGCCAATGCGAGATTCTTCCGGGACATCGCCCTTGGGCACCTGGCGGGTGAAGACCTCCGAAACATCGGGGTCCTTGGCATTCTCCACCCCGTCGACAACGGAGGCTTCAAAGGAATTGCCTTCTTCCAGAAGTTGTTCGACGCTCTCGAAATCCGCTTCCGCAGCGCGCGACATTCCCTGGATGTCGCCAGACTGCCCGGCCGACTCCGTTTCAGCTTCCTTTTCGCTTGACTCCGCTCGGGATCGTATGCGCGCACCGGTGTACCTCATGGAATGAAGATGCTGCGAAGGATACTGCAAAGTTTCACAGCTATCATTGTCAGATCTCTTGTCTCGCTTAATGACTGTGGCAGACTCCAGCCTTCAATGATGATCTGTTCTGCACACTCTGGAATAAATCCTCGGTCCCTTCAGCACCAGCGGAGAGATATGTCCTCGCTCACTGCTTCCAAAGTGATCCATTCTGCACAGTATTTGTGCGGGGTTTGAGCGATCCTGAGAAAGATCCAAGGGGACAATATGGCAAAAACTGCAATCGGTTTGTTTGAGAATTCAGGATCGGTTGATAGCGTGGTTCGCGATCTTGAAGAAGGTGGTTTTCTTCGGAAGGACGTACGCGTCCTGGGCGAGCCGCGGGAGATGTCCGGCAGCGGACTCATGAGTACAGCACACACCGATTTCGAAGTGTCGTTACTTCGCGACCTCACGGCTTTCGGGGTGCTCCAGGCCGACGCGGAGGACTACGTTGACGGAGTTCGGCGCGGAGGCACCATGGTCTTCGCAACCGCACCTGGCAATAAGGCTGAGGCGGCAACCGAGATTATGAACCGTCACGGCGCAATCGAGATCCAGAAAATCAGCGCCTCCCGCCCGACACTTCCGATTGCAGATCACGGCGAGGTTCCTGCCGTCCCCGATTCGTCCTTCCAGGCGGGGCGAGAGCGCGTCTCCGGCTCGGGCGCCCGCCTGTTCGTTTGGTAAGCCTTTATCAAAAACCGAAGGCGCAACGCGAGCCTCGATTCATGGAACAATCACGGCTGATCCCTGTTCCGTTTCGTTCTTCACTGCTTCCAGCGCTTGATTCGCGTCATCGAGTGGGAAGATCGCAACCTTTGGACGGATGCTGAGGTCGTGTGCGATCTGAAGAAAATCGCGCGCATCCTGGCGCGTCATATTGGCCACGCTACGGATCTGCCGTTCGCCCCAGAGCAGTTTGTCGTAGTCGAAAGCCGGCATCTGATCGAGGTGAATGGCATTGATTGCCACCACACCGCCCTTGCGCAAACTGGCGAGAGCGCTCACTACTACTTCTCCGCTGGGCGCGAAAGTGATGGCGCGGTCAAGCGCCACGGGCGGCTTCTCATCCTCTTTACCGACCCAGTTCGCGCCTAAGGAACTCGCAGCCTTGCGATGAGTTTCTCCCCGGGTAACTACATAAACTTCGCATTTCCAAGACTGGAGAACGGCAATCGCCAAACTTGCGGAGCTGCCAAAACCAAAAAGTCCCACTCGCTCACCCTTCTCAACCCCCGCCACTCGTAGGCTGCGAAAGCCGATGATGCCAGCGCAAAGCAAAGGGGCAACCTGCGCGTCGTCAAGCCCTTTGGGGAGCGGAAACGTGAAATCGGAACGCGCCGCGACGTACTCGGCGTAACCACCATCCACGGTATATCCGGTAAAAACCGGATTGTCGCAGAGATTCTCCATACGGTGCTGGCAGTGCCAGCAGTCGCCATCGACCCCGCCCATCCACGAAACGCCGACCCGGCTTCCCAGCGGAAGTTCCGGGGTCGCGCCTTCGATCACTTCTCCCACGACTTGATGGCCAGGAATCAGGCGCGGCCGAAGCGGCGGAAGATCTTTTTCCGCGATGTGCAGGTCCGTGCGGCAAACCCCGCAGGCGACGACTCGCAGCAAAACATGTCCAGCCTGAAGCTGTGGACGCGGGACATCTTCGATATGAAGAAAAGGTTCGGGATCGGAATGCGTGGAGGAAAAGACGGCAGCTTTCATGGTTTTCAGGACTCCAGGTTTAGCTCGCAAATTTCAGCGCAACGGATGAACCCGCACGACAATTCTGGATCTACCTGCAGATAGATGCTGATGATGAGTAATACGGAACAGACCTCTTTCAGCGAAAGGCGCAGTGTTGAGCCAGCTTCACAAGAATGGTTGTCGGATGGCCTCTCGAAAGACTGCGCGGAAGAAGGCGATTGGACGACAGCAATCTTGCGAACCAACCAAGAAATTAGGAGACTCCAATGACACCGATCGCGAAATGCGCCCATCCTGCTTGCAACTGTGCAGCGAAAGAAGGCAGTCAACACTGCGGTAATTCCTGTGCCGACGGCAACGCTGCCACCAAACTGGCCTGCCAATGCCAACACACAGGCTGCCAGAGTAAAGCTGCGAAGGCGTAGTCGAAATTGTTGCGCGAGCGGCAGATTTCTTTGTCGCCTCATCTCGAAGGCAATGGGGCCACGAATTAGAAAGGAAACTACGATTGATGACTACCTCTAACTGTGGGCAAAGATTTTGGGAAAGTGTGCAATATTGACCAGCGTGCGGCAATGCTCATCGCGTATTTTTTGTTTTGTCGTGGAAGTTGCAACTGATCTGAACTCTTGCACGAGTTTCAAGGAAATTCAAAAACGGGAATTGGCATGCCGGGATTTTGTCTTCTCCGAGGGATTCTCGTTGACGTTGCTGAGTGACTCCCACAGGATGGATTCTAGGATCGGCGCCCGACAAAAACTTGTATATGTAACGCTGGATAAATCGCCGCAGTCCAGGGAGTTTATCAATGCGAATTCCGGGAAATTGCAAGGCCTCTCGGATTCTGCTGTCTCCTGTTTTGTTCCTTTTCGCCGGACTCAGCTTAGCTCCCGGCCAGGCTAGCTCGCCAACTTCACCTCCCCCGAAGAATGTTCAATCGCCCGCTACAACAGCAACTGGTGCGCCCTCCCCCATCGGTGCGCCAGCCTCCCCCGATGCGTCCAAGTATGTAGGAGCCGAAACCTGCAAGACCTGTCACGAGGAAATATATAACGACTGGTCGAAGACGGCGCACTGGAAGACCACCCTGAACACGAAAGGCGGTCCGTCAAAGCAAGGTTGTGAGGGCTGCCACGGCCCGGGTGCGGACCATGTGGCGGGCGGCGGAGACGTAAGCAAGATATTCAATCCCGCGAAGCACTCGGCCAAAGAGGTTGATGCCATGTGCCTGACCTGTCACGCGGCAGCGCACCCGAACTTTGACCGCTCCCCCCACGCCAAGGCAAAGGTCAGTTGTATTAGCTGCCACAGCGTTCATCAGAGCAAGGAAGAAGATAGTCTGCTGAAGGCTCCGCAGCCTGGGCTCTGCTTCCAGTGCCACACCGACGCTAAGCCGGCGTTCAATATGCCATTCCACCACAAAGTGGAGGAAGGCTTGATGACGTGCAGCAATTGCCACGACGTGCACGGCACCTTCCAAGCCAACAACCTCAAGTCCACGGCCGACCAGAACGCGATCTGCACCAAGTGCCACACCGAGACGCGCGGGCCGTTCGTTTTCGAGCACGTCGCGGTCAAGGCCGAGGGATGTCTGGGATGCCACACTCCGCACGGTTCCCAGAATGCCCGCCTGCTCAACATGCCCTCCATCAACCCGCTCTGCAACCAGTGTCACAGCGGCGTAGCGAACAACAACGTTCACGCAATGGGCGCGGGGTCGTCGGAAATCATAACTTGTACGAACTGCCATACCTATATTCATGGTTCGAACATAAATGCGGCGTTCCTCAGGTAAGAGTCATGGATGGCATTGCATCTGGAGAATTGTGGAGGCGCAGCCGCGTTGCGATTGCGCGTAGCGATACAAGGTCTCGACGAGCAATGTTTTTCGAGTGAGGCTTTCAAAAATATGACGAACCCAGGATGGATCTCCCGGCGCTTGAGTGAAGGGCATTCTCTTGCGGCGGCCCGATGCATTGTCGTCGGGGGCATGGCCGCAGCCATTTTGGGCTTGACCGCAGGCACTGCCGCCGCGCAGGTTCCAATATTCGCGTCTCACCAGCCCGCTCCGGACGGCTATACGCTTCATGAGTCGATCGATCTGGGCGGACATGTGGCCAATGTCGACGGCAGCGGTGAAATGTACGACACTCTGGTCAACCAGCAGAGCGGTCCGCGCATATTGGGTGAGACCTTTGAGCTGCGCGCGCTGCCGCAGACGAAGAACACCCTCGTCGATCGCTTGAAAGCCTTTACCACCGGGCTCGGCGGCGATCCGTACAACGTTGCCAAGCTGGACTTTTCCAAGGGCAAGCTCTACGACTTCTCCGGCCTCTTCCGCCGTGACCGCCAGTACTTCGACTACAACCTGCTGGGCAATCCGAACCTTCCGCCCGGCCAGTCGATTCCCATCGGTCCGACCCTGGCGCCGACGGGTTCCTACGCATGGCCGCAGGTGACGGAGTCGCCGTTTATGTACAACACGGTGCGCCGCATGACGGACACCAACCTTACCCTGCTTCCGCTGTCGAAGGTGACCTTCCGCGCCGGCTATTCGCAGAACGTCTTCGAGGGCCCGAGCCTGTCGCCCAGCGGTTTTGGCGCAGTCGGCTTCAGCGAGCTACTGCTCCAAGAGTATCAGCGCAACAGCACGGACGACTGGACGGGATCGGTCGAGTGGAAGCCCGTAGCCCGGACCCGATTGACTTACCAAGAGCAGGTCACTCATTACAAAGGTGATTCTTCTTTCAACATGGCGCCGCAGTATTTCAATCTGCAGGAAGCGAACGGATCGCGGGTGGCAGTGCTCCAGAGCTACGACAATCCGGTCGACAGTCCGGTCGGCATCAGCTGCAACCCCGGCGTCGGACCCGCGCCAATTTCCCCGGCGCAGACTCCGAACGGGCGGCCCATCGTCGATCCGGCGTGCAATGTGATTAGCAGCTATTCACGTTCCCAGCCCACCCGCGAAATCTTCCCCACCGAAATCTTCCGGTTTCAAAGCTCCAGCATCAGGAAGATTACGATGAACGGCAACGTCCGCTATACCTACGCGAACACTACCCTACCGAACTATTACGACGACTTCCAGGGTCTGTCAGGAACCAGCCGCGAAATCACGTATGCCGGCGACGCGCGCGCCCACCGGGAAGCGATCGTCACCGACTACGGTGTCACCTGGCAGGCGCTGGAAAAACTCAGCATCTCTGAGCAGATCGACTACTCGAACGTGCACCAGCCGGGAGTGGCCAATATTACGAGTCTCACCACCGTCGCTTCCGCAACCCCGAACATCAACAGCACGGCGTTAACCACCACGGTGATCGACACTCCCATTAACCTCGCCACGGGCAAGCCAACATCTACTTTTGAAGGCAGTCCGGCAGTCGCTACGCCGCTATTTGATTTCTTTGGCCAGAAGTTCGTCACCAACAACCTCACGGCGGCGTACGACGTTACGGATCGCACCCTGTTCACGCTCACCTATCACTACCAGCAGCACACCATCGGCGAAGGCGCCGCGAACACCACGGGACCCCTGACCGGTGTCTCCAGAATCGCCATCTACGAGGACGGCGGCACCTTCGGCGTCGCTACTCAGCCGGCGGACAACTTGAAAATCAACGCTTCGGTCGAGCTTCTGTACGCCGACAATGTCATCACCCCGGTCGCACCCCGCCAGCTTCAGCATTACAGATTTCACGCGACGTACCGGCCGAGGACATGGGCGACGTTCTCCGGCGCATACAATGACCTCGAGCGCCACAATAATACGAACAATACGGGCATGGCGTCGGTTGATGGACCGCTCAAGCACGTCGATCATAGCCGCATCGTGAGTTTGAACGCCGACCTGATGCCGAACGAGCGCTACGGGTTCGACATCTTTTATGCCTACAGCGACGTGTACACCGCGACCAACATCTGCTTCCTGGGCGTGGCCTCAAGCCCCACTATCCCGGGCGCTGCGACGCCCACCGGCACGGCTTGCCCGTCTCCGCCTCCCCGCGGAGGAACTGGTCCTTATACTTTTGGTCCGGCGAAAGACTTCATGGACGCGCCAACGCAGTACGCATCAGTGGCGTTGGCTCTGTCGCCGAACGTCAAGTTCCACGCTCACATCGGCTACCGCATAAGCTCGGTCAATGGCAGCCGCTTTTTCAACGATCCGCGGGATGTGAACGGATCGCTGGTCTCTACCTACCTTTCGCCTTTCCTGAATGTTTCCTATGCGATCGCGAAGAATCTGATCTTAAAGGGCGAGTACAACTACTTCGGCTACGGCGAGGGTGGTCCTTCGGGAGCGGAGTATTGCAATCCCTCCAGCGCGCTTCCGCTGCCGACAATCCCGGCTCCGGTCGTGCCCTGCAGCACGTTGCCCAACACGGCGGTGAACGGTCCCGCCTACGGGTTCACCGCTCCTCGGAACTTCCATGCCAACAACCTAACCGTTGGAGTGCATTACGAGTTCTGATGTTGCGGTTGCGCAAACGGGAGCACAGCTGCTGCAACCGCATGATGAACAGCAGAATGTCTATTGCCGGAGCTTTGCGTCGAGTTCAAACCCGCCCCCATCGTCCTGCCCGATACCGGCGAATGGTCTCACCGAGTTCAGCGGACAACTTACCACCATTGTGTCGCTCGGAGGAATGACAGGACGCTACCGAGTCACCGCTTCTGCGGACGCTCACAGTGTGCCAATCTTAACCTTTGCCCCGATAGGCGGGTCTGTAATGATTTCAAACAATTCTCTGAGGAAAACACCTGCTGACGGGACTCGCGCACTGATTCGCGGGTTCGTCCCGACGATGTTCGGCTCATAAAAAGACTTAGAATCCTTACAGAGGTCGTGATCGAAACACTCGTAACATAGGGTTTCAGCGTTTGCACTCGTCTGGAGTCGGTTGGTCCGGCCGAAGCGCTGCCTTTATCGGGAGAAAGTCAGTGACAATATCAAGGCGCGTCTTCCTCAAGGGAGGGGCCACAGCGGCGACCATCGCCGCCCTGCCAGGGGCTTTGGCCGCCGAGCAAGCGACCAGGGTCGATGATGGAAACTCCGAAGGCAAATCCTCGGGCGACGTCGAGCGGTCTCTCGGCGTTATGCGCTTTGAGCGCGCGGCCAACAATGTCCGGGTGGTAGGAAAAAATGGCATTCAAGTTGACTTCATCCTCGAGGGCAAGTGGCTGAAAGGCATCGGAGCTATATCGTTGAATGGCAAGCCGTTGCGGAATGCTACGGAGTGTATCTGGCCTGAGATGGCGACTCCCTATGGCGCGGAGGTATGCAGTCTCGAATTCCAGGACGTACACGAAGAGGCGGGCGCGATCGTTATTTCAGCGCGGCCCTATTATCGCGTGATCCACCGCATGGAGTGGACGGAGCACGCCATGCATCCGCTGACCAACACCACATCCTGGTCGAGGGAACCTTCGAGCCCCGAAGGCAGCCGTTTTGACTGGATTCTCCGGGAAGTCAATGAGACCTACGACGGCGTCGCTTACTCGGGCTTTTCCTATGGCTTTCGCTACGAAGGTACCGGACATCCGATCTATCAGATCGAGGACAAAGCGACTTGGGAACTGGGTGGCGATATTGCAGGTAACGGATTCATCATGCGCGGTGGCGGTGAACCGCACGCTCGCTTCGAGCAAAACACCACCTATTATTCTGGCTGGGACCTGCCCGGGATCGCCAACCCGCATGTGTTTCAGCACAAACCGCTGTATACGCAGATGCAGGGCTTCACGTTCCAGTACGATGCCAGCCAGGTTCTGTTGACGGTGCACGATCGCCCGTCTCATGTGCGCTCGCTCTTCCAGAGGCAAGCCGGACAGCCCATGCTGCTGCACTTCAATCAATACTGCTTCGATCTGACGGAGCGGCACACGACGCCCACACGGAGCATACTGGTGGGCGAGCGGAAGAATTCGAGCGAAACAACCTTAGCCAATCATTATTTGCGGGTGCGCGATTTTCTCCAGGCTCAGCATCGCAAGTACTACGGCTTGAAGTACGACAAGGCGCGGCCGGTTTCGCATATGGAAGCCAAAGGCCTGGCGCAAATGGAGAAGTTCAAGCCGGTTCTGGATCAACTGAAACAATGGGGAATCAATCGAGCCTTCATCATGCCGATCTGGCGGAGTCCGGACACTGACATCAACCCGCGTTTCGAAAAAGATCGCGATCGCTTCGGTGTATTCGGCAATCTCTGCTGTCCGCTGGAACTCGAGATTGCCGACTGTTACGGCGGCTGGGAGGGTCTACGTTCCGTCAACCAACATGCCGCCGCACTGAACATGGAAACGTTCACCTGGCACGCTTCTCACTTTTCGTCGATCACACCTTTGACGGATAAGATTCCCGACCTCTTTTGCCGCGATGTGAATGGTCAGTTCAATCGCAACAACTACGGACACGTTCTGTGGGCCGTGGACCAACGCAACCCGCGCTACCAGGAATACCTCATGTCCGCCTATCGTAAAGCCAAGGATGCGGGCCTGAACGGCATCTTCCACGACAGCCATTTCAACCTCGCTACCGACACGATCAACTTTCTGCACATCGACTACACCAGAACGAGCAAGCCCGCGCCGGCGGGCAAGTTCCACTACCCCTCGGATGTTCAGGGTCAGGACCAAATTCTTTCTATGCACGATACGGCGCTGCATCTTCAGAGCCGGCTGCAGAACGAGTATGGCTTCTTCTATTACGTGGAGTCGGAAGGAGCTTTGGGGACAGCCTGGTCTTCGCCGGATTACGCATATATTCGCGGCAACGAATTTATCTACAGCAACTTGGACTCGTACTTTGACGAGAAAGGTTGCGCTAAAGCGGGCGATGACGTGGTTATGGCTTATTTTCGGGCGCTGTCAGTACGCCTCACCTATCAGGTCGGCATTGAACCAAACCTTTTTCCTGCACCTCAATCGATCGTCCGTTGGTGGCAGCCAGAAGAGATGGTCAAGCTGAATATGGGCTTCGCGCGCGTGGAAGACCACATGGAAGAGATGTGGTTGCTGGAAGACGACCGCGGAATTGTGTGGAAAGACCAGGGAGCCGACGTGTTGTTCGCCTACAAGGACTTCAATTACACCGTTACCGGCACGGTGGACGTTCTCGACGCGATTCGGAATCAGCATCAACAGTCCAAGAACACTTTGGCCGCAAAGAGAATGGGAGTCTACCTCATAAAACCCAGCGCGCCGGCATAGCCCGGTTCCGGATACTCCGCCGGAAGGAGATCATCGCGATGTTCGTTCCTGAAAAATGCGGCTGGACCGTAGGGTCCTTTGTACCAATCCTCATCCGACTCGTCTGTGCGGCAATAGTCTGTCCGGCAATGGTGGCAACAGTTCCAGTGGCGTCGGCGCAGATTGCCTCACCCGGCGCCGATGTCGAAAAGCGCACGGATTCATTTCTGCGCTCCATGACCCTCGACGAAAAGATCAAACTGCTCGGCGGAACCGAGGGACTGAACACTTCGCCCCTGCCCAGACTGAATCTGCCCGCCCTCCGCATGTCGGACGGTCCAGTCGGCGTTCACGACTATGGCCCCACCACGGCCTACCCCGCGGGGATTGCTCTGGCCGCTTCCTGGGACACCGACCTGGCGAGGCGCGTAGGAGAAAGCATGGGTGACGACGCGCGCGCACGAGGCGTCCATTTCATCCTGGGACCCGGTCTGAACATCTACCGCGCGCCCATGGCTGGCCGTAACTTTGAGTATCTCGGAGAAGACCCCTATCTCGCTTCCCGTATCGTAGTCCCGCTCGTCGAGGGCATTCAGGACCGGGGGGTGATCGCAACCATCAAACACTTCGCCGGTAATAACGAGGAATACGACCGCCAGAAGATCAGCTCCGACATTGATGAGCGAACCCTGCGCGAGATTTATCTGCCTGCCTTTGAGGCCGCAGTAAAGGAAGCAAAGGCCGGTGCAATTATGGACGCCTACAACCTGGTCAATGGCGTCTACATGACAGCGAACCATCATCTGAACAACGAAATCGTGAAGCAGGAGTGGGGCTTTGACGGCATCATCATGTCGGATTGGACGGCCACTCACGACGGCATCGCCGCCGCCAACGGCGGGTTGGACCTGGAAATGCCATCTGCCGTTTATATGACTCCACAAATTCTTCTTCCGGCGATCAAGAGTGGCCAGATTTCGATGGCCACTATCGACGACAAGGTCCGGAGAATTCTTCGCAAGGCGATTCAGTTCGGGTTCCTTGATCGTGGACAGATGGACACCGGCATTCCTCTCTACAACCAGCACGGCCGTGACTTGGCGCTCGAAGAAGCGCGCGGAAGCATGGTTCTGTTGAAGAACGAAAATCACATCCTTCCTCTCGACAAAAACAAAATCAAAACCATCGCAGTCCTTGGACCCGAAGCGTATCCAGCCGTGGCTGGCGGCGGAGGCAGTTCTTCGGTCGCGCCTTTCAACGCCATCAGCTATCTGGAAGGCATCAGCAACTATCTGGGCGCCAAAGTTCGCGTGCTGAGCGCCCCCGAAGACGTGACCGTCGATGACGTCGACCAAACAAAGTTCCTGACCTCGCCCAGCGGACCCAGAGGACTTAATGCGGAGTACTTCGACAACCACGAACTCCAGGGGACTCCCGCTCTCACTCGCACGGATGAGAAAATCGATTTCGACTGGGGCGAAGGCAGTTACTCCGACAAGGGCGACCCCGATCACTTCTCCGTGCGCTGGACCGGATATTTCGTTCCGGAAGTAAGCACGGACTATGAGTTCTACCTTTCGCCGAACGACGGCGCGCGGCTGTATGTAAACGATAAGCTGGTGCTCGACGACACTGGCACTCGCACGAAAACGCTCGACTTGTACACCACCACCCTGCGGGAAAAAGTGCCTTATACGATCCGTCTGGAGTATTTCAAGAACGCGCGTACGGCAGCGGTCCGCTTCGGGATCGTCCCCGCGAAACGGCCGACTCTCGTAGGGTCTGGGGGAAAGCCTATGGGAGTAACTGCAAAAGAAGCAGCGGCCCAGGCGGATGCTGTTATCCTCTGCGTCGGATTCGATTCCTGGCTGGAGGGAGAAGCCTCGGATCGCAGCTTCCGCCTTCCCGGCGATCAGGACGACCTGATCCGGCAGATCGCCGCCATCAACAAGAATGTAATTGTTGTTATCACAGCGGGCGGTAATGTCGATATGGCCGATTGGATCGACAAGGTGCCAGGCCTGATTCACGCTTGGTATCCCGGAGAAGAAGGTGGGCCAGCGCTGGCGCAGTTACTTTTTGGAGATTTCAGTCCATCGGGTAAATTGCCCGTTTCGTTCGAACGGCGCTGGGAAGACAATGCCGTCTTTAATAATTACTACCCAAAGAAGGGCGAGCGGAACGTTGAATACAAAGAAGGCGTTTTTCTCGGCTATCGTCACTTCGACCGGTCCGACACCAAACCCCTTTTCCCGTTCGGGTACGGGCTTTCCTACACTACTTTCACTTACAGCAATCTTGAGGTCAATCCGGCGTCGAGCAAGTTGAGTAATCGAGTCACGGTTTCCTTCGACGTGAAGAACACGGGTTCAACGGCAGGTTCCGAAGTTGCCGAGTTATATGTTGGTGATTCGCACGCCAGCGTTCCACGGCCGGTCAAAGAACTGAAGGGCTTTTCGAAGATTGCGCTGCAGCCGGGCGAGACTAAGCGCGTAACGCTCAATCTCGATCGCAGGGCCTTTTCTTTTTATGACGTCAGCATGCCGGGTTGGAAAGCAGAGCCCGGAACTTTCTCCATTCTTGTTGGCAGTTCGTCAGCCCGGATTGAATTGCGGGGAAGCTTCTTACTTAAACCATGATCGCGAACTGGTGACTAGCGCCGGGGCGGCGCAAACGAGGGAGGAGCTTCGCCGACATTCTTAGAGGGTTCTCCGTCCAGCGTGAATTCCAGGACGGACGCGCTTTTCACTCGCTCCCAGTCGAGCCAAGAGCTTTGTAACGGTTTTCCGTCCAGCGCAACGCTTTGGATATAGGCCCTGTCGGGCGCGCCTTGCGCGCGAATGCGCAGATCATGCCCACCCAGTTTCAGTGTGACGCCTGGGAAAGTGGGCGTGTTCAAGGTAAGACCGCCCACTCCTGGAATCTCCGGGTAGAGTCCAAGATATGCGAAGACCGCCCAGGACGACGTTGCGCCCAGGTCATCATTCCCCGGCAGACCGCCCGGAGAGTCCGTGAACAAGTCTTGCAGCGTTTTCCTCACGACCTCTTGGGTGCGCCAGGGGTGTCCAGTCCAGTTGTAAGTCCAGGGATTGCCGAAGCTCGGTTCGTTGCTGATGAAAAAATGCGCCGTGTATCCGCTGCCCGTCCACTTTCCATACTCGCTGAAGTAGTCGTCAAGTCTGCCCCTGGCTGCCTCGGGACCACCCAAGGACTGGATCACGTCCGGCAAATCGTAGGGAACCATCCATGTGTATTGGGCCGCGTTGCCTTCGACAAAGCCATCCGTTTTGGCGGGCGAGAAATCGGACAGAAACTTTCCTTCGCCGTCGCGAGCCCGAATATATTTTGTCTCCGGATCAAAAAGATTCCGCCAATAGGCAGAGCGCAACAGAAATCGCTGCGCCGCCGCCGTGTCGCCCAGAACTTTGGCAAACTGCGAAATTGCAAAATCCGCACTGGTATCTTCAAGCGTCACCGAGGCCGCCCCTGTGGTCCAAGCCGCTTCCGCTCGCTGCGCCACGTATCCTTTCTTCAGATATTCTTCCAACCCCGGGCGCTCTGGATATAAACGAACGTGCGTCTTCGGATCGTCAGCTCCTTTGAGCATGGCGGCCAATGCCGCTCGCGTATCGAAATCGCGAGCGCCAAATGCATAAATACTCGCCAGAATCGGATCCGACGGATCGCCCACCATGACGCTGCTCTCATCATTGGCCACCGGCCATATGGGCAACCCTCCGCCCTGCTCCGCATCCGCAACTAATGACTGCGCCATGTCGCTTGCCAGCTTCGGGAATAGCATGGCGATCAACTGCACCTGGCAGCGGTAAATGTCCCAGCCGGAGAAGTTGGCGTACTGCAAGCGCCGGCTCGCGCGATGCACCCTTCCATCGAAGCCCATGTAGTCGCCGTTGACATCGCTAAATACGGACGGATGCAGCAGCGAGTGGTAGAGAGCGGTGTAAAAGATTCGACGCTGCGCTTCCGTGCCACCCTCGACTAGCGCGTGCCCGAGCGCCTCGTTCCATTCTTCGCGGGCATCATGGCGAACCTTCTCGAAATCCCACCCCGGAATTTCCTGTGTAAGGTTCAGGCTGGCGTTGGCGGCACTTACATACGAAATCCCCACCTTCAGATGAACTGTTCTGACCGCCGGCGAAAAAGTCAGGTAACCACCAGCGCGCGGCCCTCTTTCCGCTTCGTTTCCGGGCTTCACCTTTAATTCGTTGAAAGTTCCGGTGGATTCCGGTTGCTGATCCACCTCCAGCGCAAAGAAAACGCGGTAGTGGTTTTCATTTCCGCAAAACTCGTCGCTCTCTACCGATCCCGTCACGGTCCGGTTTCGCACGTGGATTTCTGCCTGGTTAACCCGTGTGAGATTGCGGCTGAGATCGAACAGTATGCTGCGCACTTCTTTAGAGTCCGGGAAACTAAATTCCGCGATTCCGGAATGGACGGCCGCAGCGAGTTGCGCCCCGATCCCGGTTGCGAGTCTCACTGCGTAATATCCCGGCTCTGCAACCTGGTCTTCGGGTTCATAGGTCGCCTGATAGGGCTGTGAATGCCATGGTGGTGGAAACTTCACCGCGCCCAGAATCGGGAGGATCGGAACATCGCCATAAACGCCGCAACCGGGCCCGCTCAGATGGGTCAGGCTGAAGCCACGGGTTGCCGTGCCTTCGAAGCGGTAGAACGTCCCGTCTGATCGGTCGGGACTCCAATACAGCATGCCGAAGGGTCGCACGGCGCCGGGTAGAGTGTTGCCGTTATCCTGTATCCAACTGGTCGAGGTCCCGATAAATGGGTTAACCTGCGAAGCCAGATCGCCATTGAATTGTGCGCTAGCCGCCACACTAAGCAACAAACACCAAATTACACTGGATTTCATAAACGGTAATCGGTTACCTCATGCGGCACTTTTTTTTCGATCACCCTTCATGCCGTGATCGAACTTTCGTCGAGAACCTATCACTTGTTGGATTCAACCGAATCTACCGCCAGCATAGCTTCAATAGCTTCACGCAGGGCATGCGGCTCGAAGACTTTTTTCCAGTCGGGACGAATGATTTCTTTCATTCCCCATTCAATGGCGATCTTGGCAGCGTCTGAAAATGGGGATTTTTCGGCGCCGAAGGCAATCGCCATTGCAATCCGGGCATGCCCCGCCATGAAAGCCATTGCCGCTTCGGGGGGCACACCCTTGCGAACCGCTTCATCGAGCGATGCCTTCATCAAACACGCAGCCGTCGCGACTACAATTTCGGACATTGCCGGCTCCAGCAAAGCGAACTGCTCCGGCGTTACTCGATGTGCAGTTTCTACTGGCGCAAACATGGCCTTGCACATCTCAGTTCCCTCTTGAAAAAGTGATTCCGAGCCATGGATCAGAGATACGATGATGTCCTGCACGGCAATACCACCAAAATAGTCGCGACGCTGTTCGGCGGTGGCCTGCTCGGTGAAAAACGCCGGGTGGCAGGGATGCGTGATCATGAAAGTCAAACTTCCGGGGCTGGGCAGTTCGTTTACATAAGCGGCAGCCGCATCCAGCATTATTAAGGTGGCGTTGCTTTTCATGCGCGGGGCCAATTCGCGGGCGATGCGGCCGATCAAGGCGTCGGGCACGGCCATGACTACGAAATCAGCTTCCTGAAGAGCCGACGCAGCAGGCATGACTTGGAAACCATCCTGCTCTAATCGTCGCGCCCGTTTTTCATTGCTTTCGCAGAGCAGCACGCGATACCGGGAATCACTATCGATCTTCTCGGCCGCCCGTGCTCCCATCTTTCCACCGGCCCCAACAATTACTACGGTAGGCTGCATAGCGCTATCCTTCCGGTATGAATTCAGTCTGTCTCGATCCTCAGTTCACAATGTAATGACGCAAATACCGAATGCTTTCCTCAGCCCACAATTGCTCCAGCGCAGTGGTCGACTGAATGTCGGCTTGCTCGGGAGGCCACAGTTCAAGAATTGCGCTGGGGTTCGCCTTGGCCGATTTCAACTCGCGCAAAATCCAAGGCAGATCGATCTGACCTTTGCCGGCAGGCGTTCCTTCCACGATGAAACCCATACGATGCCAGGTGCGGCGCACCACAAAATCCTTTATGTGAAAGCACACGGTGTGCTTTGCCAGGGCCTTCACCACCTGGCGTGTGCCTTCGAGTATCGCCAGGGAATTCGCTGTATCCAAGGTGACGCCGAGCCAGGGGCTCGCGAGGGCATCGAGCGTTTCCGCGAGATCTTGCGCGGGGATGTTGCCATTCTCCAAAGCTAAACGAACGCGACGCCGATTCAACTCCGGGACGACCTCCCGAAGACATTCCTGAAGCTCTGCGCGATCAGGAACCTTCCCGTTCGACAACTCGGGAACGGTTCTCACCGTCCCGCAGCCAAGGCGCGCGGCGAGGGCAAGCTGACGATGAAGATGCTGGACATCGATGCTGCGGGTACCAATTTGCAATTCAATTTGCATACGTTGCGCGTAATCGGAAACCTCCCCCAGTCGAGCCTCGCTGAGCCCGTCGAGCGCGAGATTGGGTCCAAACTGCACTACATGGACCCCCAGGTCATCCGCTCTCGACAGCAGCGCAAGCGCGTCCATGGGAGCAGCAGGTCGCGCACCCGCAAATCCGATTGACCACGTGTAGGTATAAGTTCCAATTCCGAGTTTCATGACAGTAAACTCAAACGCGGTCGAGTCTCATCATGGCCAGGGGAGGAAGTTGAACCTCTGTACCCTTCTCTTCGAGCTCGATAGTCTCTCCCCCAGCTGCGCGATACTCCTCTGGAGAATTCATCGCCCACTCCGCTGTTCCCTCGTCCAACACTTTCGCCTGGAAAATGCCCGCGCGGGAATTTGTCTGCAGGCGGACGGTCTGCGCTTCCGCTGTTAAATTGGCCAACATGATCCGCAGCCCACCGTTCTTACTTACGGCGAATCCAAGCGCCTTGAGCGGATTGGAGGAGGCACAGTTCACCACCAGGCCGCCCTGAAATTCCCCAACATCTGCGAACACGTGATACAGAGGAAAAACCGAACCGGCTGACGATGGAAATTTTGCCGGAAGCAACGCACCCTCCTCGGTTTCCATCACGCCACCCCAGCCGACTGTTTCGTAAAAGGTGGTGCTGTAAATATGCGACTCGGCCAGGTTTCGGAGGCAGCCCAGGGTCCACACCGCCCCGAGCAGGGACATCTGGCGGGGATCGACGGGACGCGGCAGCTCACCCTCGGCGACAGGCCGCTCGATGCTGGTCGCATCGGTATTAAAGCGCGGTTTCAACGTCACTGGGGAAACCGCCAGTGGTACGTCGCGGATAAATTGGCGTGCACTCTCGACCATGGACTCCTGGACCGAAAGGTTTTCAATGAGGTTGGCGTCATCCGAAAGGTGAACTTGAGGATTGAGGGAATAGCTCACCATGTCTATCCCGAAAAGTGGCGGCCGGGAACGGTTCAATTCTGCGAAATTGGCATCCGTACCTCCTCCGAATCTTGCCGCCGGTTCGTAATCCGACAAGCTGGACCTGGCCATATCCAGCCATTTCCGCTTGGTTGACTTCTCCGCGATATGAAAAACCAACCAGGCACCCACTACTGGACGGATGCGATCGAGAACAGCCCGCAACGTATCAATTTCTTCTTGCGCATCGTCGCTGAGGAACAGGGCCACTTCCAGTGCAACACCCAAAGAAAACGCGCTCTCTGTGGCGCGCTCCAACTGAATCTGGTAACCGGCATCGAAAAGTTTCAAATTCACGCGCAGATGCGAGAGATGCAGTGCACGCAAGCGGTCGACGGATCTGTTGCGGAGTGGTCCCCCCGCACTCGGAATTGCCAGCCCTATCCGGGGAAGAGCCCCATTTCTCTCGCCCATCCGAATTACGACCGGCCCATCTGCCACCGGAGCAGAAACACCGGAAGTGTCACCCTTGAAGGTCAAAGTGACGGCTTGCGAGAAAGTACTCCCGGCTTCGATTTCGGAGGGAAAGGGGAGTTTCAGGGGCGGACAATAAGTCTTGTAGGAAGCATCACTCCAGTTACGTTGATCTTCCATCTCGTAGTGGCTGCCTTCCAGGCGCAAATCAGCCCGTATGCCCGGAAACACTTCATGAGAGATGGCGCGGATTTTCGAAAAAACCGTTCCAGGGGAAATGTGCAGGGGAAATTCGCCGGCAACGTGATCTCCATCGACGGTCTCGATCAAGCACGATGCGCCAGCCCATTCGACGGAGGGATGAAGCACGCAGAAACCGATTCGATTTTGCCAGAACGCGGATCTGGCGCATCCTTCCATCGTGAATACAATGGACCCGTTGCTATGGCCAGTCACGCAGCCCTGCCAGCAGAAGTCAATTTCATCCTTCTTGTTCTCCACCTCGAAGTGCAATTCGAACGATTCCCGATCGACGGTTTTCGTAAACTCGAGCAGCGACGAGGGTACGGTGCGCCAGTTGCGATCCCGAACCGCCACATAGACCCGACGCAGGATTTCGCGGCTCCCTAAACGAATGTAGCGAATTTCCCCGGCGACGAAGCTCAGAGAAAGCGGCCCCGCTCTAAGAGAAACCGACTCGGGCGGGGGCGACTCCGAACCGTAGTACAGGATGTTTCGGCGAAGCGTCACCCGCGCCTCCAGAGAGCGTGATCAAACGACATGCAAGCGTCATCAAAGATGTTCACGCGGCCGCTGCTAGACCCCACTCTTCGGGTGGTCATAACTTTTCAGACCACGACCGCTTTCCCGCTGGCGGCGGACTCGTAGGATGCGAACACCAGCCGAACTGTCTTCAGGTTGTCTTCTCCTGTGGTCTCTACCGATCCGCCACGTAAGCCTTGGAGCAGATTCGCCTGACAAGAAACGATGCTGGAATGAACCACTTGATAGGCGGGATCCGCCCAGGAATAATTCGGTGGCGGGTAGCGCTTGGCGACGGTGCCGTCCGCCGTCGTCACCTTTATCCAATAATCCGCGGTCAACTCCAGCGATCCTTTGTCCGCTTCCACAAACGCCGTAGTCTGAGGGAAACACTCGCGTTCCAGCGGATTCCCGGCATATGCCATCTCCACCAGCACTGTCGTCTTTCCGCCCATTCTCAGGATTACCGTCGCCACGTCCTCGCCGTTAATGTCAGGATGGATTTTGTGAGTCTGACAATAGAGGCGGTCCGCTTCACCGAACAGAAACCGGGCAACATCCAGGATGTGACTACCCAGATCCATAACGATGAAGTGCTCCAGGTCTCTCAGGAAGGGCTGGTTGCGAAAAACGGGAAAGCCCGAAATCATGTCGATCCGGGCTCGAAAAGGGTGGCCGATTGCGCCGCTCTGTAGCACTCTCTTGAGTTCGCGCAACGGAGTCTGCCATCGCCAGTTCTCGTTGATCATCAGCGGCACGCCCACCTCGTGGCAGGCTCGCACCATTTCTTCCGCGCTTCGCAGAGTAGGCGCCATGGGCTTCTGGCAGATCACAGGGAGTTTCCGAGCCGCCGCAATCTTCACAAAGTTCTCGTGATGATCCATGTCGGTCACAATATCCACGAAGTCCAGCTTCTCCTTCTGCAGCAGTTCTTCAGGGTTGTCGTAGATGGAAGGAACCTCAAATTCGCGGGCGAGGGCTTCGGCCTTGGAGAGAGTTCGGTTGTAAAGGGCAACGCATTCGGCACCAGCGAGTTCACGCCAACCAGCGAGCTGATATCTCGCCCAGAAACCGGCACCGAACATCGCGAACCTCAGTCTAACCACAGGGCCGCCCAGATTTCGTCGGTATCAATTTGCTTGATCTTGCTCCAACCTCGTGGGGGCGCAGCCCGGAGCGACTTGCCGCGCATAGATTGGCCGTCATGCAGTAGGAAACTAGTGGATTGCCCCGATCCATTTCTATAACAAAGATGGCAGTCACTCTAAGAAAAACATCTAGCCGACGGAGGGTTTCAGTGTTGTGCTGGCAGCAGGCAGAACTGGCAAAGCAGCTGGGCAGGAAGCCCGACTGTATCGCCTGCTACATTGGTCGGCTCGGGGCCGCTTTCGCGTCTAGGATCGATGGGCCGCGGAGGGCGGACTGCCCCTTCCGGGACAATTCCTGTGCCCGATTCCTATACTGCATCGGAGTCAACTGCGTATGCCTGCGGAAGATCAGACCGAAATAGCTTTGGTCGCAAAATCCGACTTCCATACCTACCTCGGCGATAGACTTGTTGCTTGTCGACAGCAACTCCAGCGCTTTTGCAATGCGGAAATGATTCAGGTACAAAACAAAAGACTGCCCCGTCAACTGCCGAAACGCCCGTCTGAAATGAGATGGACTCATGTTCACCGTCTTGGCCGCATCAGCGGGCGCGATCGGCTCGGAATAGCAGTCGTCGAGAAACTTGAAAAGCGGCTTAAACCGTTCGAGGGCACGCTGCCTGCGATCGGCCTTGGCCGGCATTCTGCGATACGACGAGTAGTGATTCAACAGCAGCACAAGAATCATCCTGACGTATGTCTTCACACACAGGCGCGCCCGCTCCGAGTTTGCCGGCAGTTCCTTGCGAATGCGGTCGATCAGACCGCGGATCTCGGCGGGCGCGCCGGTGCTGGCTGGAATCAAGTGCGGGAAATCTGGATCGTAGGATTGGAACGGCGATAAATATTCCGATTCGTCAATCGGAACCGAAGAGGAACAGATGAGATCTGGATGAAAAAAGAGCGATTCCACACTCACTCTGAAACTTGAGTGTTCAGTCACTCGATGATACTTGGATCCCCCGATAACGAAGAGGTCGCCTTTGTTCTCGGTCACAAATTGGTCCTGCACTTGCCAGACGAGTTCTCCTGCGTTTAAGTAGACGATTTCAAGATAGTCGTGGCGGTTCATCCGGAAAGGCTGCAGACCACTGAGCAGATGGTGAACAACGTCGATCGGAAAACCAGGGTCGAAAGGCCAGACGTGGACTCCGTTGGCATTGACCTGCGAGTCGAGGACGAGGTAATCCCGCTCCCGCTGTTCTTTACCGCCCACGACCAGGCCACTGGGAGCTTCGCGCGTTTTGTTCTTAATTGGCTCGAACTGTCCCAACGACGATGTTGGCATAAGAGTCTGAGAAACGCCGTTTACCCTTTTTCTCTACTCAACGCGGAGGTTCATAGCGTCGTTTTTGTCAGAAAGATGCAATTCATTTCTTACAGAAGACGCTCGCGACCAAGCGTATTCTAACGGCGCTGGCGCTGACCGTGCCGCACCTGTAAAAGTCCGATGGTGCATTGTTGAGGCGGAGCCGGGTTGTTGTCAACTCGATTCTTGCGCATTCGGGACGTTGAAAAGCAGTTGCCCCAGCAGGTTTCGGACTGTTTGCGATCCGATCGATTACATGCGAGGTTTCAAGATGTCGTCGTTCTCATCTCGTTCGTTTCTTGCGATTAGCGGATTGGCTTTCTTGCTACTGGTAAGGACGCCAGTTTCCTGCGCGCAACCCCTGCGAAAGGAAGTCCTGCCTGCAAAGCACGGCCGCGTTCCCATCATCGACGTCACCGACCTATACCAGCCCTTTCAGGACCCGGGTGACAATTTTGACCTGGTCGCAGCGTATGCTCTTCCTGAAGTTGATTTGAAAGCTGTGATCCTCGATGCGCACGGTCCTTTCCGGAAGGCAGTCTCCGACCATCCCATTCTGCATGACTCTGACAAAAATGGGCCGCGCGATCCCGGATTCATCTCCGTTCTCCAGCTCAATTACATTTTCAACCGGAATGTGCCCTTCGCCGCCGGCCCCTTCACCATGATGGAAAGTCCCGAAGACAAAATGCTGGACGTACCGGGATTCCAGCAGCAGGGAGTCGATCTGATTCTGAAAGTCTTGAGAGAAAGCCCAGAGCCTGTGACCATCCTTTCCTTCGGCTCGGCGCGCCCGATTGCGGTTGCGTACAATCGCGATCCGCAATTGTTCCACCGCAAGCTAAGAAGGATATTGCTTTCGGCTGGCTCTTCTTCTCCTGGTTATCTGGAATGGAATGTCGCATTGGACCCCAACGCTGCCGTGCGAATTCTGCGGTCCGACTTGCCCGTCGATATTTATCCGTGCGCGACCAAGGATGGACCATTTTCCTACGAACCGCACAACTCCTATTGGAAGCTCACCGACCTGCATTTTGTGGAGCAGATGGACCCCAAACTCCGGCGATATCTTGATTACGCACTCGGCCGTGTTTGCAGGTGCGATTTCTTACGCGCGATGGATGAAGACTCTTCCACCGAAAATACGGAGTTTCATTCTCATCCCCATCACGTTTGGGAAACCGCGCTTTGGATAGACGTATCAAATCGTCGACTTGTCCGTCACAGCGATGGTAGTTTTGACATCGTCCCGGCCGATCGCATTTTGCCTACCGACATCGAAATGGTGAATCGGTTGCAAACCGTGAGCTTGAATGTTGCCGGCGACGGAACATTCACCTTCACCGCGAGCGCCGCTAAGAGCAATTTTCGACTCTACGATAGGGATGACCCAAAACTTAATGAAAAGGCATTGCAACAGGCATTGCCCAAAATGTATCTGTCGTTTCGTCCCTAGGTGATGGGCGATGTTCCTCCTGCACCGTCGAGTTTGAAGTACGAACGGCCCACAACGAAACACAAGGATACCGATGGCCCGATTTCGTCGCTTAGTGTCGATCATGGTAGCTTTCCTCGCCGCCGACCCAATTCTTGCGACAGGAACGGGTGCGATCGCCGAGAAACAAGCTCACATCTCGCCTCCGCCGATGGGTTGGTCTTCGTGGAACAGTTTCTCCAACACCATCGACGCCAAAATCGTGATGCAGCAAACCAGGGCTCTCGTTTCATCGGGACTAAAAGATGCCGGCTATCGGTACATCAACATCGATGAAGGCTGGTGGCCCGGAAAGCGCGACGCAGGCGGAAACATCATCGTCGACCCCAACCAGTGGCCCGCTCTCCAAGCGGGAGAAGCGTCCGGCGACATGGCCAACATCGTACGTTTCATTCACGACGCTGGCCTGAAAGCCGGGCTATACACCGACGCGGGCGAGTCCGGCTGCAGCTTTTACGGGCCCGATCTCGGCCTGCCCATGGCGCACACTGGCAGCGAAGGGCACTACGATCAGGATTTTATGCAGTTCGCAAAGTGGGGATTCGACTACGTCAAGGTAGATTGGTGTGGGGGCAGTCACGAGAATCTGGACCCGGCAGTACAGTATGCAGAAATCGCGCGCGCCATCGGCCGAGCCGAGAGAATCACCGGACATTCCCTTTATTTTTCGATCTGTAACTGGGGCGGCAACAGTCCCTGGACCTGGGCGCCTGGCATCGCCGGCGTCACTTCGGACATCTGGCGGACGAGTGGCGATATCGTTGCCCCTATTGTGGCCCACACACCGAATGGCTCTCGCCGCGCAACTTTCGCCGGAGTGCTCACCAACTTCGATCAGGGCATTCACCCTCAAGCGCAGCATACTGGTTATTACAACGACCTGGACATGATGGTACTGGGGATGCCCGGTTTATCGGAAGCTCAGAATCGCGTCCATATGAGTCTCTGGGCCATATCAGGCGCCCCCCTGATTGTGGGAGCGGACTTAACTACTCTCGACCAATCGACCCGAGCAATCCTGACGAACCGCGATGTGGTCGCCATCGATCAGGATCCTCTCGGCCTGCAGGGGATCAAAGTGGACGAACCTCAGCCGGGCATACAAGTGTGGGCCAAGCCGTTGGCAAGGGCTGGAACCCATGCAGTGTTATTGCTAAACCGAACTGCGGCTCCGACGCCGATTTCCGCGCGCTGGAATCCAATCGGCCTTGAGCCGGCAACGACCGCTACAGTGAAGGATGTATGGTCTGGGCGGGAATTGGGATCGTACTCGTCCACGTACACGGCGATAGTCCCTGCCGGCGATGCAATCCTTCTGATCATTCGCGGCACCGACGCAAATCCTGCGCGTTACGAAGCGGCAGCCTCCACCAACCAGTTGGCCGGCGGAGCCAGACTGGAGCTTTGTAAATCCTGCGGGAGCGGGCGGAGTGTGAAGCTGAGCGCCGAAGGATCACTGACTTTTCACGTCCAACTCATCGGTCAATCAAGTTTCATCCAGATCCACTACCTCAACCTGGGTAGTACTCCGATCATCGGGCAGCTGAGAACAGCAATCTGTTTGCGGAAACCTACAACCAGCTGAACGCCTATCTCGCTACTGTACCGGGCAACTATGCGATGAACCTCCGCCAGCTGTACATGCTGAACACGAAGTACGCTGACCTGTCTTTTCTGTTTACGATCCTTCCCGGCGAGAAGACGAACGAGTATCTCGGCACGGAGTATACTGGGCGGTGCTCGAAACAGACAACAGCACGCCTTACTTCCTCAACCTGCATACCCGTGACGTTGCTCATACGCTGATTCTCGGGATGACTGGCAGTGGCAAGTCGTATTTCTGCAATTTTCTGCTGCAAAACGCCCAGAAGTACGAGCCGCTGACATTCATCTTCGATATCGGCGGCAGCTTCAAGTCGCTTACGACGATATTCGAGGGCTCGTATCTCAATGTGGGTCAGGAAGCGCGGGACTTCACGATCAACCCCTTCTCGCTGCCTCAGACCAAGGAGAACTTGCAATTCCTGTTTAGCTTCTTCCGGGTGCTCATTGAAGGCAACGCCGCGTCGAGCGCGGACGGCCCCGAAGCGAGATCCTCAAGGCGCGTGAAGTGGTCTGGCGCGCCTGGTTTGCCAATGACACAAAAACCCTCCAGAAATTGGTGCCACCAGACACTATCGTCATCAGCGCGGGGGAGGATAAATGGAAGACCCAGGCCGAAGTGTTTCAATCAGCCGCTGACTTCCAAAAGGAAGGTGGAAAGCTTATTCGACTGGAGTTCCCGCGGACCGAGATTCAGCGCTTCGGGGATGTCGTAATTATTTGGAGCAAATATCTCGTTGAAACGGAAACGAACGGCAAACGATCGCTGACATCCGGCAGAGTCACTGAGGTGTTCGTGCGGCGCCACGGACAATGGACCAATCCCGGATGGCACACTGATTCGACAACATGAACGCAACGCGCTTTCTTCCTGACATTCAAAACGAAGGAAAACAACTATGGCTGAAAAGAACGTGGCTTCCGCGGTTGCCTACTACAAAGCAATGGCCGACAAAGACCTCACTAGTATGGCGCGGCACTTGCACCCTGACGTTCGGCTTGTCACGCCGATGGAGGAACTGACCGGGAAAGAGGCGGTTCTTGAAGCCGCCAAGCGCCTCCTACCCCTCATCAATAGCATTAAAGTACACGCGACGTTCGGTTCCGAGGACCAGGCGATGTTGACCTATGATATGGATTTTCCCGCACCTGTCGGGGTCTGCCGTGCGGCAGCCTTGATGACGTTCAGAGACGGCCTGATCATGCGCAACGAGATCTTCTTTGATGCCCGGCCTTTCAACAAGAAATAGAAAAGACATACTGTTCTCCTCGCTGTGGCAACTGTTTGCGCGGACACACTTAGCTTCAGCGATTCCGCTTAGATGATGGGAGACCTCGCCCTTTGCGTTGTTTTGTGCTCTTCAGTGCTCCCCCAACCGCTCAAGTCGCAGACTCGGACGCTGAGGTGCGTCCCTCAAATGCGCCGCCCACGAGGGCATTTCTCTCGCGCAGCATGGCAAGCTCCCCATACACAAGTTCTAGTATGCCAGTCAGTTCTCACCGTGGCCTGCTACGAAACTCTTTCCAGTTCGTAGCGCCCGATAAAGATCAACTGCGGGCTATAGATGTAGTGAGCTTCAAAGGTCGCGCCATTCCAGGTTGGGCTGCGCGCCCCTGCGGGGAGCGTCGTACCCGGCGTGTTGTCCGGAGGACAGCCATTCGTTCCGGGCTGCCCCACGCACGTGGTGCCGCCGTTTCCGTCGGTCGCCACTGCATTGCCGTATCCTTGCCCGAACCAGGGATTATCCGACCCATGCTGGGTGACGACCTGCAGGTCAAAGTGCTGGCCCAAATAGAACTGGCCGACGAAGCCTTCTCGACTGAATCCCTTGTTATCAATTCCTGACCCAGGAATCGGGATGCCGCCCAGAGTGCGGTAGTAGGTCGCCGCCTCTCCAGCCATGGCGTAGAAGCCAAGCCGCTGCACCCCCAGCCTTCCGGCGTCGAAAGCCTGACTGCCGGTAAAGAATCCGGTGTAGGAATTGGAGCCCAGGCTCAGATTTACGTTTCCGTCATTCGAGCTAAGCAGCGATGCCGAAATACGCGTCCGGTCATCCGCCGAATGGCCCATATATTCCAGTCCGAACTGATTGTCCCCAATCTGCCCGAAAATGTTGCCGTCGCCCTGGGGGATGAAGTGATAAGTCTGATAGATACCTCCATTCCCGGTCAGCGTCAGGATGCGCTTTTCCGAGAGCAGGTTGTCGAGTTCAAAGCGACCCAACTTGATGTTCAGCCAAGGCGAATTCAATACGTTGTCGAGGCGTCCGAAGACCTGCTCAAAGTGGAAGGCGCCAGTGGGATCGGACGAAGGCAGCACATAGAACGAAACATTCTTGTTCAGCGTTCCGCCGGTGTGGAAGTCAAGGCCACTCAGGTCAAAGCCACTACTCGTGATGCGTTCAATGGCTGTGCCGGTGATCGTAGAAACTCCATTCACGGTCGAATACGTGTCTACGTTTTGATTGGTGCTCACTCGATGCCAGATCGGCGTGATACGGAACGTGACCGGCCAGTAGGAGGGATTCTGCCAGATCGGAGAATCGCGGTCATTCATGAGTTGGTAGCCGTTGTCTTTGAACTTTTGTCCAAAGTAATTCAGCATCGGCCAGGACTCGTGGCAGGCCGAGCAGCGCAAGCCGTATTTGCGGGCGAAGGCCGGCAGGGCGCTTGCGGGCTGGCTGCAACTCAGGACGACGGAAATAACCAACAACAGGGCGGCGATCAAAGAAGGCGGAAACAGCGACTGACTGCAACGTTGCAGGGGGCTGGAAACGCGCATGGCCGGACTCCTCGGCATCAGATCAATTAGAAAGCACCACTTGTGACGCGCTACAAGGCGCGGAAACACTGATCAACCAAGATTCCGTGCCTCTGATACCCGAGAAGCAACGGCTGCGAATCAAGGTCCTACCATCGTACCGGAGGAGAATCTACTACGGACTCATACAAAATTTCAATAGCCAACAGAAAAATATTTTACAAACGTTTTACAAACTTGATCAGGAACCCCCTCGAATGGTGTGAACGACAAGAAAAAACCCAGAGTTGACAGCCTCAGCCTCGAGGTATAAGACTCACTGGAGGAACGCTGGGGAAACGTTTAAACATGCGGTGCAGCACAGCCTTTCGGGGAAGCCACTCACCATCTTCGGCCATGCGGTGCGAGTCTCCCAGCATTCTTTCTGCATTGTCTCGCGCCTCAAAGACGCGAATTGTGGCATTTCTTTCCCTGCTTTTCTTCCTCACGTTCTCGACGTCTGGCGTGCAGGCGCGCTCCAAGGACAAGGTTTCTTACGGCGAAGGTCTGATCGTCAACGTCCCCGCCCCGGAGAGCGAAGTCGAACAAGTTGTGGCGGAAGTGGCCCAGAACGGCGTGATTCGAGGAACCAAGGAATACAACAAGGATCAGTACATCGCGGGCGCAAAGGCGGCCGATTCTTCGAGCGTATTTCCACCTTGGGATCAGGGCGGGAAGATTTTTTACAAAGTGCGGCTGGAGGCGATTGATCCGCTGAATTTCAAAGAGACCAACGACGTCGGCACCGTCGTGGTGCGATACATAGTCCAGCCTCAGGGGGAAAAGAACTCGGTGCTGCACATCGATGCGCTGTTTCAGGAAGATTTCCGCCGCGTCGTCCACCCCTCAAACGGGTCGGTGGAGATAGCCGAGTACAAAGACATTCGGGAACATCTGGACGCCATCGAGCTGATGCAGCGCCAGAACATTCAGGCGGAGCAAGAGCGCCAGGAGAGATTGGCCAGGAAGCAAAACGCAGACACGAGCAGCGCTATGTCTTCGTCGGTGAGCGATTCGGTGACGGGTCCTCCAACCTCGGATTCTCCAGTGTCAGAGCAATCCGCCGCTCCCTCCGCCTCTACACATTCGGATGGCAATCCGGCGACTTTAGCGCCGTCGTCCCCGGAGCAACCATCCTCCGCGTCTCCATCACCGAACGTGCCGGGCGAGACCCTGGAGGATCGCATCAAGGATCTTCGCAAGCAGGTGCAGCGAGTGGTGAAATCTCCGGGCGCACCGCTCAAATCCGCTCCCTTTCACACCGCCGGGACGCTGCAACTGCTGAGCACCGGGACCGAGGTATTGATTCTGATCTCGACCCCTTACTGGTATGGAGTGGAGACCCACGAGGGGCAGCACGGATGGATGCTGCGCGATGAATTGGAGACTCCATGACCTGCCGGGCAAAAGTTAGCGGAGCGAAGGTTAGCGGAGTGACGCGCGGACTGCTGGCGGCAGTTATTCTTTTCTCGGTGGGCTTAGCCGCTCAAAGCGGCGGATACGAGCGAGCCTTCCCGCAATCGAAAGCAACCATAGAGAAAATCCTGAAAGAGATGCAGGCGACGACCGCCGGACGCCTGCCCGTGGTCGATGGTTTCGCCACGTCGCCGGCGGCGGACCATCCCATCGAGCGCTATCAACGCGGTTACTATCAATCGAAGTTTCAAGTGTTCGCTGCACCCTCCGGCGGATCGATCGTGCGGGTCAGCGTGCAGGTAACGGCGTGGTATGCCGACCCTCTCCCGGCAAAATCGGGGTACCAGTTGCTCCCATCGAATGGGCGGCTGGAAGGCGATCTGCTGGATCAACTGGCCGACCAGGTCGCGGCCATCGCGCCTCATACGAATCCGGCTTCGCCGGCCACGGCACAGGCGAAGCGGCCGAAGGTCTCGGCATCGGAGATCTCGGCATCGAACGAGCCGACGATCTCGGCGCCGATGCCCAGACTTCCGCAGATCAAGGGTGGTTATTCGTCGTCGTTAGCGCAGAGTCTGCCGGCGGGAGAAAAAGGCGGCGCAACCTCCTCCGCGAAAAAAACTGAAGATAAAACGGGCGGTCCGCTGCAAACCGAACTCGACAGTCTGGAAGAAATTCTCAAGAATCAGTCTCATCCCAAGAACCTGGTCGCCGTAAAAAAATCCGGAACGCCGGTGGTGTCGTCGGCGAGCCTTAACGCGAAGACTTTATTTCTAGCCAGCGCCCACGACGAGTTCGAGATGCTGGACTTCAACCGGGATTGGGTGCACGTGCGGATTTCGGGATTGTCCCGCGGTTGGATCTGGCGCAACAACCTCGAGATGCCGGAAAGCGTGCCCGATAACGACGCGCCGCCCACTGTGGCCGCTCCCACCGCGGTCGAGCTATTTCATGTTTCCCGAGAAGAGAACGCGCCGTTTCCCGGCGACTGGCAGCCTCTCCGCGGCCAGCGGGTAAAAATTGTTTCGGTGGAAAAGATCGACGACGCCAAGGATTCCGGGCCCGCGCTCCGGCTGGAGTTCGTCAAGTCGGTGCTGGAAAGAGATTACACGGAACTGGCGCAGAAGCCGCAGGAGCTGGCGGGCATCGTGGTGATCTTCGATTCCGCCGATGGAGGCATGATCGCTGCAACCTTCGCGACCTTGCAGCAGTGGAAAGCGGGGGCTTTGTCGGACGCTGCGTTGTGGCACCAGTGTTTTTTTGATCCGCCCGAACTTTCTGGAGTTCCCAGCACGGCAGGCACGCAATAAATCGTTTCCACAGGCGCGACAGAATTGAGCAACCGAGAGCAGCGTCTGGTAAGCTCTCTGCGTCGATCATTACGGGAGGCTGGAATGCGCTCTTCGCCGACTGCGTTGGCTCTCGCCATCGTGTCGTTTTTCATTTCATTTTCCGCTCTGGCCGATGCACAGAACGCTGCGTCTCCGGAAGCCCCTCCGCAAACCGCACGCCAGGCATTGATCGAAATGTTTTTTGGGCGAGCGCCCGGTCACCTGGAAAAACATCTTCCCGAGGTCACTCGCCAGGCCTTTCAGGAACTTCATGGAGACGATGGCCAGAGTCTCCTCACGACCTTCTCCATGCTGGCCATGCAAGCCGAGAATGAGAAGGAGAAGGTCGAGACTTTTGACACGGGCTCAATCTTGTTCTCGGCGAGAGACCTCCCCGGCTCGAGTTACGACAAAATCGACATCACCGTGGAACAAGATGACCTCTCGGGCGACGAAGACCGGATCGAGCTTGCCCTTCACATGAGTCGCGCCGGAAAAGAGGAAACGCTCCCTTTCATTCCACGCTTCACTTTCGTGATGAAGATGGAATCCGATGTGTGGCGGCTGAATGAAATTAGCCTCGGGGTGCGGCTGCCTCTAGCCGATCCAGCTTTCCTGAAGGCGCTCGCGGAGCGGCAGCGCGGTCAGAATGAACAGTCTGCGCTCATCTCGGTGCGCTCGGTGGTCTTTGCCGAGCAGTCTTATCAGTCAGCCCAGGGCGGCTTCGCCTGCACACTCTCTTCGCTGGGAAACACTGGCAAAAATTCGACTCCAGGGCATCATTCCTACCTTTTCGATTCGCAGCTTGCGAGTGGCAAGAAGAACGGCTACAACTTCGCTATATCGGGATGCGATACAACGCACTATCAATTAGTCGCTGAACCCGCAGTCCCGGATTCAGGGCAGCGCGCTTTCTGCTCGGATGAGACCGGCACAGTGCGCGCTTCCAGTGACGGTAAAGCGGCGACTTGCTTGAGCAGCGGCGAAGTCGTGGAAGACAAGACCGCGGCGGCAAGCGTTCGTCTCAACGGCCCTCCTCCGCAAAACTCTCCGCTCGCTGGAAACTCGCAATCCGTGCAGCGCGTCCGCGTATCTCAGGGCGTGTCTGCGGGGTTGCTCATCACCAAAGTGAATCCAGTTTATCCGCCGGAAGCACGCAGCGCGAGGATCTCGGGGACAGTCGTGCTGCGGGCGATAATCAATTCGGCGGGCGACGTCGAAACCCTCACCCTAATCTCGGGTCATCCCTTGTTAGTCCCAGCCGCCATGGATGCGGTGAAACAGTGGAAGTACAAACCCTATCTGTTGAACGGAAAAGCGGTCACCGTGGATACGCAGATTACGGTGAACTTCGCCCTGACGGGGGGATAGTTTGCCAATGTGCTTTTCCAAAATGGTTGAGGCTGGACCCAGAATCTAAGTTTAGGACTTGACTTTCGAAAGCCGTAATAGTACTCATGCAGGCCGTAGCTCTTGTTGGGCGGGTTGGTGATGACCTTCCGTCTTTGCTAGACTCAAAAGTTGTTCCAAGTTTGAAGAAACCAGTACTGCAAACGCACCACTCAGTACCCGAGCGAGTAACGGTGACCGAACATCCATGAGCGCCATGACCCAACCCTTGTTACTCCTTCGCAGGCATGCTGGTTCTCTGCTGCGCGATTATGCCGAATTGATGAAGGCCCGGGTCACCACGCTCATCGTGATGACCGCGTGGTGCGGATATTATTTCGGCGCGCAGAAAAGCGGCGTATCGTCGCTTTCTTGGGGACTTTTTCACGCTCTGCTCGGAATCGGCCTGGTGTCGAGCGGAACCGCGGCGCTGAATGAGGTCATGGAATATAAAGTCGACGGGCACATGCGCCGCACGGCGCAACGTCCGCTACCGACCGGCCGCATGAGCTTGCTTCATGCCACTATCGTCGGTCTGGTTGCCGCGGTTGGCGGCTCGATTTATCTGGCGGTCTTTACGAATCCTTTGACCGGACTGCTGACTTTCCTCACGTCGGTGGTTTACCTCGCCGCTTATACGCCGCTGAAGCGCATCTCGCCGATCTGCACTTTCGTCGGCGCTTTTCCCGGAGCTATGCCAGGAGTTTTAGGCTGGACGGCAGCCCGCGGCCATCTGGAATGGGGAACCTTGATCCTGTTTGCCATCTTGTTCGTGTGGCAGTTCCCGCACTTTTTTTCTATTGCCTGGCTGTATCGCGAAGATTACGCCGCGGGTGGAATTCGCATGCTGCCCGTGGTTGAAGAAGATGGACGATCGACGGCGAGTCGCATCGTTGCTTACTCAATTATTCTGATTCCGCTGAGCGTTTTACCCAGTGTTTTCGGCATGGCCGGCAGGATCTACATGGTCGGCGCAGTCGTGCTCGGGATCGCGCTTTTTTATTTCGGCGCCCGGCTCGCATTTCTGAAACTACCGCCGAATAGTCCGCGTTCGAAGATGATGGCGCGCCATGTGTTGCAGGCCACGGTGATTTATCTCCCTCTCTTGTTTGCGCTGATGATGAGCAACTCGCTGAAACCGTAAGGCTTCTTCAAAGAGATTCAACGACTGACTCACATGTGCAGATTCTTCGTTGTGTTTGCTCCCGGCTATAGTGCAGATGCGTCATCGCTGCCTGCCGGAATTCTATTGTCTTCGCCGCTGTAGTAGACTGTTTCCCCCCAGGGATATCCATCCCACATCGGACTTCCCATGCCCGCATTCGCGAAGAAAGTTTTGCTCATCGGCTGGGATGCAGCCGACTGGAAGATTATCAATCCCCTTCTCGACCAGGGGTTGATGCCCACGCTGGACGATTTCGTCAACCACGGGGTCATTGGAAATCTTGCCACGCTGCGGCCCATTCTTTCTCCCATGTTGTGGAATTCCATCGCCACCGGCAAGCGGCCGGACAAGCACGGCATTCTCGGCTTCATGGAGCCGGACACACAAACCGGCGGCGTCCGGCCGGTCACCAGCACTTCGCGAAAAGTCAAAGCGTTGTGGAACATCCTTACGCAGCGCGGATATAAAACCCACGTCCTCGGCTGGTTCGCGGGACATCCCGCCGAGCCGATCAATGGCGTTTCCGTCTCCGATTTATTTCCTTACGCGGTCGCTCCACTCGACAAACCGTGGCCGTTGCCGCCGGGTTCTGTCTATCCCGAAAAGTTGCGCGACGAATTCGCCAAGCTTCGCATGCATCCCGCCGAGGTGACCGAGGCCGCGATTCTTCCCTGGATTCCTCGCGCCTCCGAAATCGATCAGGAGAAAGATAAGGGTCTGCAATCGTTCGCGAAGATTCTTTCCGAGAACTGCTCCATCCACAACGCCGCCACCTGGATTCTGCAAAACGAGCCGTGGGATTTCCTAGCCGTCTACTACAACGGCATCGATCACTTCTGTCACGGCTTCATGCACTTTCATCCGCCGCGCATGGAAGGGATCATGGAGGAGAAGTTCGAAATTTATAAAGATGTCGTGAACGGCGCCTACCGCTTTCACGACATGATGCTGCAGACCCTGCTCGATCTCGCAGGCCCGGACACGACGGTCGTCATCGTTTCCGATCATGGTTTTCATTCCGATCATTTGCGTCCGCTTGGCATCCCCATGGAGCCCGCGGGTCCCGCGGTGCAGCACCGGCAGTTCGGCATCGTTTGCATGAAGGGAGAGAACATCAAGCAGGACGAGCGCATCTACGGCGCAACGCTGCTCGACGTCACGCCGACGATCCTTACGCTGTTCGGGCTTCCCGTGGGTGAGGACATGGATGGGCGCGTGCTGGTGCAGGCTTTCGAGAATCCGCCGCAGATCACGCGCATTCCCAGCTGGGAGAGTGAAGCGGGCGAATGTGGAATGCATCCCGCCGACCTGCGCATGGATCCCGCCGCGGCGCAAGCCGTGCTTCAACAATTCGTCGCCCTCGGCTACATTCAACCGCTCAGCGAAGATCAGGAAAAAGCGGTGGCTGTCGCCGTGCGAGAGCAGCAATACAATTTGGCGCGCTCCTACATGGACTCGCGCCGTTACAACGATGCGCTGCCAATTTTCGACGAACTGATGCAGAAGTGGCCGGATGAAGCGCGTTTCATGCAGCATCTGGCGCAGTGTTACCTGGCGCTGGGAAAACGGGCCGAAGCGAAGGATCTGCTGCAGAAGTTGCTGGTGCTCAAACCAAAGGTGAGGCCGAAGCCGAAAGAACAAGCCGCTGGCGAGCAGGAACCTGCGGAACACGGAATCGTAACGGATGGAGTTGAGCCGGCCGCAGCTGGTGAAAACGCGGGCCTGCGGGATGAAGCAGCTGTCGTAGAGCGAGGTGCATCGCCGCAAGCCGGAGCTACGGAAGTCGAGCCCCTTGCCGAGGCAGAGCAAGCTGAGCCGAAGCGGCGTCCGTGGGCCGATTTGCTGATGGGCATCATTCAATTCGAAGAAGGCGACATGGACGCGGCGCTTGCCTGCCTGCTCAAGGCCGAGAGCGCCGATCCTCATTTACCAGATCTTCACCTGCGCATCGGCGAAACATATCTTCGGCAGAAGCGTACCGACGATGCCGATCGCGCCTTCCAGCGCGCGCTTGAGATCGACGGCGACAGTCCGGAAGCGCATTTAGGATTGGCCGTGGTGCGACTGCGGCAGCGCCGCAACGAAGAGGCCGCGGAACAGGCGTTGCTCGCCGTGGGCCTGCAACACTTTCTTCCGCTCGGCCACTTTTATCTCGGAGTCGCCCTGGCGCGGCTGGGACATCGCGAGCGTTCCGCGCTGGCGTTTGAAACTGCTCTTAGCATGTTGCCGGGATTGATCGCCGCGCATCGTTGGCTCGCGGCGCTGTATACGCATCCCGGTGGCGACGTGGAAAAGGCCACGCGTCACCGGGAGATTTTCCTGAGGATGAGAAGGCAGCGGCAAACGCAGGTTAAAGCGTAGGGCGATTGCCAGCCCGCGGACTGCGTTGCAGCCCCAAGCGCAGGAAAGCCCCGGTAGTTAACCGGGGCTCTATCTTTGGTACCGGACACCGCCCGCGAAGCAATTCCAGAATAGCCCAGCCTTGGGCGTTGTCAAAGCCCAAGGTGCCAAGTGGCGCGAATCTACTGAATAGCGCTACCGACTTGCGAGAAGACGTTGCCGGCGTTCGAGCCGATCAGGCGGACCGTGCCGACCACGATGACCAGAATGACGGCAAGCATCACGGAATACTCGGCGATGTCCTGGCCTTCCTCATTCGACCCAAGATTCGACCAAAGGTTTGACCAGAGTTTGTTTGCCTGAAGTTTGCTCAAAAAGTTTTTCATAATTCTCCCTTGATTTTCCCTCGCTTACGCTGCGCCCGCCGAGACCTGGTTCATTTGCATGTCGGAGTGAGATATGCCCAGTCCCCACGGATCGCTTTCTTGCGATACCATCTCCAGACCTACCTGATATTCGCCGGAAGCAGGGGAATCTTCGTCCTGATTCTGTGTGCCCAGGAAGCGGGTCCACACCACGCTGAATTCCACGCGGCGAGCCCGGAAGAGGACGACGAGAGTATCGTGCGCCCTGAGCTTGTGGCGGATCGCACCCAGCCGCGCCCCAGTTGCCGTGAGGTCGAGGGTGTGTGCCAGTCCTTCAAACAACGTGCCGGTCGCGTCTTTCCCCCGCACCCGCACCGGTAAAACGCCGCGAGCCCGATTTTGTTGACGCCGATTGATTTTCACTTTAGTGAGTCGCATGAGTTATACAAGCAGTGTGAGGCAAAGCGGGAAGGAGAGGAATAGCCCCGATGTGTGAGGCACAAAGGTGGGGCTTTGGGCCCAAAGGTAACCATCGGCAGGGCAAACCGGCTGCAATGCCAACCAGGTTAGAGTGTCACGCATACCGCCGATCTAATGGGATTCGGCGGTGGCGGCGGCGAAAGCGGAATGCATGGCGTCCATTAGAGGCTGGCCGTGGCCGTTGTAGTCCTGGGAAAGCTCCCACATGAAGACGCCGCCCAGATGACGCTTGCTCAGGGCGTAGTCAACCTTGGCCGACGTGGAGGCCGGATTGTCGTAGGTGATGAAGCCAAACATCGGCGCGTTGGGATTGGTTAGATAAGGTGCGTTCGCGAGATCGTCGAAGTTTTCGATCCACTCGCCGGCCTCGAGCAGGGGCTCGACCTGCGAATAAGTCAGCGACGGAGCACCACCGCCGCGGCAGAGATTGTCATCCGCGCAGAACGCCCACAGGCCGTAGACATCGAAGGCATAGCCGTAGAATGCGGTGCCGAGATTGATCTTCTCGGCAGGCACGTGGAAGGCGGTGAGGAAATTTGTGGCCGAGGTATCGAGGCTGCCTTCCTGGCCGGGATCGAGCGGGCTGAGATAGAGCGGCGAGTTGTGGCCGGCGTGGTTGGTCCAGGCGCCGTGAAAGTCATAGGTCATGACGTTGTAGAAGTCGAGGAGCGGGGTCATGCCGGCGAAATCGTAGACGCCCCAGTCGCCGGGACTGGAGGCCACGGCAGCAGAGATCAGATACTGGCCGGCGGGCATGAGGTTTCGCAGGTCCTGGATGAGCGCGGTGAAGGTGATTGCCTGGGTGTTGGTGTTGGGGACTTCGTAGTCAAAGTCGACGCCGTCATAGCCGTTGGCGATGGCGAAGTCGGCGATGTTCTGGGCGAAAGTGGCGCGGAGCGCGGGATCGGCGTCGATGTAAACGAACTGGCCGGGATTGCCGCTGACGCAGAGTTCGACCTTCACGCCTGCGGCGTGGGCGCTTGAAATCAGCTTCGGCTCGAGAAATCCGTAGGGGATATAGAGCGAGCCATCGAGCTTCGAAGATGGCGCGATGTTCGAGTGGACGATGTGCGTGAGCTGGTCGTAGGGGATGGTGGATGCGTTGTAGGGCGGCGTGTTGAACTTGTCGCTGAACTCGTAGTAGGCGAGGAGGCGCGCGTTGGAGGCGTGGAGTGTTGGAGCCAGAGTGAAAGAAAAGAGCAGGGCGGCGATTGCGGACTTTAGGGTCAGGGTCATGGCGGGGATCCTTTGGACTGCAAGTTTAGGACGGAGGGGCGTGCGGGTCAAGGGCGGCGGCTTGGTTTTCGGGCTTTGATCTGGATCACAATAAAGATTACAGATCGACCGCGGTAAATTCTCTGGAATCTTATAGTTGCGGCGTTTTGGCTGGCTTGAGCCTGGCTAAAATATTGATAACAAGGAAGTTATCGGTAAAATATTCCATTCAAAAGAGTTGTGAATTCGGTTGCGGTTTAAACGTCCTGGAATCATCAGCCCGGCCGCAAAATATTGGATTGGCTGTGGTTATCTTATTGCTATTTTATTGTCAAGGAGCTAATCCGTGTAGGAATAGGATCGCCGGGTTGGGGAGGGAAAGTCAAGGAAATTCTCTGGAATTATGCTTTGAGAAACCCGACATCTTGACGGCGTAGAATTTTGGGTTGAATGTATTGTTGAACTGGACAGCGCCGTAGTGTTTCGTCCGAGCCTGGAAAAGGTGTAGACTTTTTGCAGAGGACTCACATGGAAGCCGCCCGATTTATCGCGATATTTGCAGCCATATTTACAGGCGTACTTGTCTCGTTTTTCTGTTTGTTGATCAGTGTTCTTGATCTAAGCGGAGAACAAAGAAAAGCGGCGCGGGATAAGCGCATGGCTGAGCACAAGCTGGCGGCAAGACTCCTGAGACTCGACATCTGAGCGTTCTGGAGGCTCTGGAGCCTGCCACCGCATCCGTTTTTATCCAGAGCTAGCGGACAAGGTTCCTCTTCCGCTTCGTTTTTTCGCCTGCATTTTCTCCGGAATTCTTCTGCGACCCGCTGATCTAAAGGGATGACTCTATTGCAGCGCTGAAGCGGTGCTCCACCCCAACCACCCCACCGGAAGGCGATCTCCTCGATCTTGATCCAGCAAGGCTCGAGGAAGTCAAGACCAACAGCAAAGTCAAAGGCAAGAACAAAGTCAAAGGCGACGGACAGGAGTGTCCGTCCCTCACGAGCACGCGTAGTGTATAAAAGATAAAGTTATGGCGGAGGCGGCGACAGCGATTACGCGGAGTCCGGCGGAGGTGGTGCGGATGACGCCGGTTTCGCAGGCGGGGAATGGGGTGTGCTACGCGCAGGCGGGCGAGACCTCCATGAGCTCGTTCGATCTGGAGCGGATGATTGCGGCGGTGCCGGCCAAGGCGGCGGGAGCGCTGAAGCGCAAGGCTTATTATTTTGTGCCGCTCACGGTGACGCAGGGGGACGAAGTTCTGATTGCGGACCGCTATGATGTGGCGCTCAGCGACAACGCGGTGTGCCATCGCAATTTGAATCTGGGCGATTCGCAGTGTGTGTTTATCTCGACGCGGCTGATGGACGATAAGTTTTCGGTGGCGTTTGAGTTCTACATTAATGTGGGGCATGCGCTGGTGGAAGCGGCGGGAGTTTCGGCGGAGTTCAGCGAGTTGGCTTGGAAGCAGGTGGAGGCGGGAACGCGCGGGGAGACGTCGCTGGATGCTTGGGAGGCGCGGAAGCTGGCAGTGGCCGGAGGGCCGGAGGCGGAGCGGTTTAAGAACGAATATTTTGAAGCTACGTTTGCGGATACGATTTCGATTTATTTGCTGTCGCTGTATTTGGATGTGGATTACTACGATCTGCGGGAGCGGGATTATCCGCTGCTGGCGCCTGCGGCGCTGGCGGAGCGGTTGCGGAAAGTGGCGGAGTTGTTTCCGGCGAATGCGGGGTTTGAGTTTGCGGTGCTGTACAAGCGGCGGAGTTAGAGGGCGGGCTTTGACTCAGCGCAGGGCGAGTAGGGGCTCTGCGCGGTGGGTGCGGTTAAGGTTTTGACCGCAAAGGTCGCAAAGAACGTCCGCGAAGTTCGCGAAGTCAAAGTGACCGGCTCGGCCCGCTGGTGAAAGCGCGGACTCTGGGGATGGTGCCATAAAGAGCTGGCGGATTTTTCAAACTGCATTCCTCGCGCGGCATCACTACGCATCTGAAGAGGGCACGAAAAAAATCATTTCGTAGCCAAAAGCAAACCTCGGGCGCTAAAGCGCAGACTCGTTTCAGACGACGTAACGGCACGACTGAAGGCGTGCCCTTCCCGAACCCGCCGAACGGGTGCTCCTCTTAGAAAACTTGGATGGCTTACAATCTTGCTGCCATGACGGTATCCGTTCGATCCTTCGCGAAGATTAATCTTGGGCTCCGCATTGGCGCGGTGCGCGGGGATGGATTTCACGAACTGCTCACGGTGTATCAGACGATTGGGCTGCACGACATTTTGCGCGTGAGCTTGAACCGTGGGAGTGGGATTGAGATTCGGTGCGAGGATGAGAGGGTTCCGAGGGATGAATCGAATACGTGTTATCGCATTGTAGAAAAGGCGATGCGGACATTGCGGGGCAAGGGGCGCGTGCGGGTTGAGATTGAGAAGCGGTTGCCGGTGCAGGGCGGGTTGGGAGGGGCGTCGGGGAATGCAGTGGCTGCGCTGCTGGGGCTGGAGCGGGTGCTGAGGAAAAAGTTGTCGGCGGAGCGGCGGTTGGAGATTGCGGCGGAGGTGGGATCGGATTTGCCGCTGTTTCTGGTGGGTGGAACGGTTTTGGGAGTGGGGCGGGGGGAGCAGGTTTATCCGCTGGAGGATTTGCCGGCGATGGGTTGTGTGGTGGTGACGCCGGAGGTGGGAGTGTCGACGCCGAAGGCGTTTGCGGAGTGGGATCGGCGGGCCCGGGGGCTAAAGCCCGAGGCATCTCAGGTCTTTAACGCGGCGCTGAAGCGCCGCTCTTCCACGGTCGGGTTGGTGACCGATCCAGCCACTAGCAGTGCCGGGCTTCGCCCGGCTGGACAGCCGGGGGCGGCTGTCCCCACACGGAACCGGATAGCTACGACCGCAGCGGCTACCCATACAGAGGCCCGGATACAAATGGCGACAGCAGGAACTATCCCGACACGGGCTTCGGCTGGTGACGGATTGACGACTGCGGACGCGTCCGATAGAATGGTTGGGCTTGGCTGTGAGATGTCGGCGTGGCTGGGCGAGAGTTTCTCCGGTGCTCCTTTTGAAAGGGGCCGGGCCGAGAATCCACTTCTCGCGCTTGTCCGGGCCGGGATCAAGAACGACTTTGAAGAAGTCGTCTTTCCTGAATATCCCGAACTGAGTGAGGCTAAGAGTGCGCTGGAGCGCGCGGGCGCGAAGTATGCGTCGCTGTCGGGCTCCGGGTCGTCGGTGTATGGATTTTTTGCGTCGCAGCCGGCTGCGAGCGCCGCGGCGGTGAAACTTGGCGGGCAGGGGTGGGCGGCGCAGGCGACGGTTACGCTGACGCGGCAGAAATACTGGAAGAGAGTTTGGGTTTGATTCTGGGTCTGGTGGCGGTCAGGTAAATTTTTGATTGTTGATTTCTGATTGTTGATTGACAATGAGAGGGCTGATTGAAAATCGGGTTTCAGTCAGACATCTAAAACCAACAATTTTTTTACTGGGCCGTCGACTAATGGTAGGTCAAGTGCCTTTGGAGCACTTTGTCTAGGTTCGAATCCTAGCGGCCCAGCCAGGAAATCAGCTTTTAGCTCTTAGCCTTTAGCTCTTAGCTTGAACCCTAAGAGTCTGAGGTTTGGCTAAGAGCTAAAGGCTAAGAGCTAACCTATGGCCACTCTAGTTACACCGCCGGAAAAGGTTGAGAAAGCGGAGAAGCAGACGCCGCCGTTGCCGGAAGAGAAAGCGGAGCGCAAGGGGCGGACGCGGGTAGACGACAAGTTCAAAATTTTCAGTGGCTCGGCGAATGAGCCTCTGGCCGACGAGGTTTGTAATTTCCTTGGCATGCCTCGCGGGCAGGCGATGGTGAAGCGGTTTGCGGACGGCGAGGTGTACGTCCAGATCCAGGAGAATGTGCGGGGCTGCGATGTGTTCGTGATGCAGCCGACCTGCCGTCCGGTGGACGAACACCTGATGGAGTTGTTGTTGATGATCGATGCGTTCAAGCGCGCGTCGGCGCGGCGCATCACGGCGGTGATGCCGTATTTTGGATATGCGCGGCAGGATCGCAAAGATAGGCCGCGGGTTCCGATCTCGGCGAAAGTGGTGGCGGATTTGCTGACGACGGTGGGAGCTCACCGGGCATTGATTGTGGATCCGCATACGCCGCAGATACAGGGGTTTTTTAATATTCCGGTGGACCATCTGTTTGCGTCGCCGGTGCTGGTGGATCATTTTAAGAAGCTGAGTTTGCCGAATCTGACGGTGGTTTCGCCGGACGCGGGCGGTGTGGAACGGGCAAGATTCTTTGCCAAGAAGGTGGATGCGGCTTTGGCGATCGTCGACAAGCGCAGGGTGGAGATGAATGTGGCCGAGGTGATGAATGTGATTGGAGACGTCAGAGGACGTAATTGTCTGATCATTGACGATCTGATCGACACGGCCGGGACCACGGTGAAGACTGCGGCGGCGCTGATGGAGAATGGAGCGACCTCGGTGTATGCCTGCGCGTCGCATGCGGTGCTTTCCAACCCGGCGGTGGAAAACATTCACAACTCAGCCATTGAGCACGTGGTGGTGACGAACACGATTCCACTGACGGTGGAGGCAAAGAATGAGTCCAAGATTATGGTGTTGTCGATCGCGGGGCTGATCGGACGGGCAATCCAATCGATTCACGAAGAGACTTCAGTCAGCAAATTATTCATGTAAGGCAGGGATGGAATTATGGCAGCTACTTTAGAGCAAAACATTTTAGAAGCGAGCACGCGGGAACCCGGCACGAAGAACCAGGCGCGACGAGTGCGCCGCGAAGGCAAGATTCCGGCCGTGGTGTATGGGGCGGGCAAGGATGCGATGGCGGTGAGTGTGGATCCGCGGCATGTGTTGCGCATTCTGCGGTCGGAGAGCGGACACAACACCATTTTCGATCTGTCGGTGGTTCATGCGGGCGGGAATGGCGAGGGCGCGAAGGCTGAGAATGCCAAGGCTATGATTGTGGATTGGCAGTACGAGCCGATCAAGGGGCACTTGCTGCATATCGATCTGAAACGCATCGCCATGGATAAGGCGTTGCGGGTGAACGTGCCGATTATGCTGCAAGGCGTGCCTGCCGGGGTGAAGACCGAGGGCGGAATTCTGGAGCAGATGCTGCGCGAGGTTGAGATCGAGTGCTTGCCGGGCGATATTCCTGGGCATATCGATGTCGATGTAAGTGAGCTGACGTTTGGAAAAGTTTTGCGCGTGGCGGATTTGCCGCACACGGAGAAACTGAAATTTCTTACCGACGCAAACCAGCCGGTGGCGCACGTGACCAGTGTTAAGGAAGAAGTGGTGGCGGCTCCGGAAGCGGTGGCGGCGGAAGCGGGAGCGGCTCCGGCGGAACCGGAAGTCATTAAGAAGGGCAAGGCCGAAACTGACGAAGAGGGTGAAGCTGACAAGCCGGAGAAGAAGGGCGAGAAGAAGGAGAAGAAGTAGCCCGGTGGTGAGAGTAGCCGAGCTTCGCTCGGCTGGACAGCCCCTTCGGCTTCGCTCAGGGCAGGCTATGGCGGCTGTCCCCACATTTTCAGCTTCTTTTTCTTTCTCAGCATTCAGGATGGTGGCGTGAAGCTGATTGTGGGTCTGGGCAATCCTGGCATTGAGTATCAGTTTTCGCCGCATAATGTGGGGTTTCTGGCGGTGGATCGGATCGCGGGCGATTTGGGAGTGGAAGTGAGAAACCGGCAGTGCCGCGCGCTTACGGCGCGGGCGGTGATTGGCGGCGAGACGGTGCTGCTGGCCAAGCCTGAGACTTACATGAATCTCAGCGGGCTGTCGGTGCGGGAGTTGGTGGCGGAGTACGAAGCGCGGCCTGAATCGGATTTGATTGTGATTCAGGATGAGATGGATTTTCCGGTGGGCACGCTGCGAATACATACGCGGCGGAGTTCGGCGGGGCATAACGGGATTGAGTCGATCATCGATGCTTTGGGTACGCAGGATTTTCTGCGAATCCGGATTGGAGTGGCGCCGGAGCACAAGGTGGAAGACGGCAAGAGATATTTGCTGGCGCCGATGCGCAAGGCGGATATGCCGGTGATTGACGGCGTGCTGGATGCGGCGGCGGATGCGGTGAAGGTGATTTTGAAGGAAGGTCCGGCGGCGGCGATGAACCGGTTTAACCGGAAGGAAGAGTGATCGGTGGGTAGTGATTAGTGGGTAGTGGTCAGTGTCATCGTGAAAGTTTTGCGATTGATGGGTTGCTTATTGCTGATCCCGATCGTTTTGTTTCTCAGTTCTCGGTTCTCGGTTCTCAGAAAAACTCTGGCGCAACGCAACGAGAACTGAGAACACTGCTTAAAGATTTGGAGAGTGCACATGAATCGTACTTATGAGTTGATGTTTATTGTTCGGCCGGATATGGCGGACGAAGATCTGGAAAAGCTGGTTTCGCTTTTGGAGACCACTGTGACTTCGGCGGCGGGCACGGTGAAGAGCATCGACCGCATGGGCAAGCGTCGGCTGGCGTATGTGGTGCGCAAATTCCGCGAAGGTATTTACATCCTGATGACCATTGAAGGCGCGGGGACGGTGATCCATGAGCTGGAGCGGCGTTTGCGAGTTACCGAGCAGGTGATTAAGTTTCTTACGGTTCGCATCGATGAAGAGCAGAAGCGGCTGGACAAGATCAAGGCGCTGCGCGATGCGCGCAAGAAGGTGAGCGCCCAGCCTGCGGTGAGCGCGGAAGCGGCAACCGCGCCGGCGGCGGTGGAAGCTCCGGCGGCGGATGTGCCGGCGGCGACGGTTTAGTAAGGCAGAAAAATCAGTGGTTAGTGAGTAGTGATCAGTGGGACGGTTTCCGAAAATCAATTTACCGGCCACTAATCACTGAGCACTAATCACCAGCCACTGATTTAAAAGAGGAGAGTTATGACTGACGAAATTAAGACACCAGCGGCAAGTGAGCGGCCCTCGCGGCCCTACGGAGAACGTTCCAGTGGTGGAGGGGACCGTCCGCGCTTCGGCGGCGGTGGTGGAGCGGGGCGATCTGGGCCTGGCGGACCGCCGCGAGAAGGTGGGCGCAAGTTTTTCCGGCGTAAGAAGGTCTGCAAGTTCTGCACGGAGAAGATTGCGGACATCAACTACAAGGATTACCGGCTGCTCGGGCAGTTCGTGGCGGAGAGTGGCAAGATTGTGCCCCGGCGTTTGACCGGAGTGTGCTCGCCGCACCAGCACCGGCTGGCCGCGGCAATCAAGCAGGCGCGGAACATCGCGTTGCTGCCGTTTGCGGGACGGGCAGCATAAGAAAGCTTCTAGCTGCTAGCTTCTAGCCTCTAGCTAAACCGGCTGGAGTCTGGTTGGCTAGAAGCTTGGAGCTAGAAGCTAGGAGCTATCATCATGGAAGTCATTCTTAAAGAAGATGTGAGCAAATTGGGGGCGCGCGGCGATGTGGTGAAGGTTGCCGAGGGGTATGGGCGGAACTTTCTTTTGCCGCGGAGGCTGGCGATTCAGGCGAATGCGGGCAACAAGGCCGTCATTGCGCAGATGAAGGCTGCTTCGGTGCGGCGCTCGGCGAAAGAGAAGTCGCAGGCCGAGGAGTTGGCCAAGCAATTTGAGGGGCTGTCGGTTTCGTTTGAGCGGCGGTCGGGAGAACACGATCACCTGTTCGGCTCGGTCACTTCGGGCGATATTGCCGAGGCCATCGCGAAGAAAGGGATCAACCTGGATCGTCGTCAGATCCAGCTGCATGAGCCGCTGAAGAGCCTGGGCGAGTTCTCCATCCCTGTGAAGCTGCACAAGGACGTGACTGCGCACTTGAAAGTTTTGATCGAGAAGGAAGCGGTTGCGGAGTAGGTAAGGCTCTGGCGTTTCGGCCGTGCCTACGGCACGGACTCTCTCGTAGGGATTTCCCCATAGGGATTTCCCGCCACTGAAGTGGCGGGCTATTGTCAGGCGTCCGTCCGGGACGGCGGCTGACCGTGAAATTCTGTTCAGCTTCCGTCCGGATAGCCTCCACGATGGGACACCATGGGATAGTGCGGAAGGCCTTCGGGCTTTGGAACGACGGCGCGCCATCCGTCTGGGTAGGGACTCAAGCCTTGGAATAAGGGCGAGCTTTCTGCGGTGGGCTCGCCGACCAGACGCTCAAGGGATTGGCGTACGGCTCGCATGGCGTCCTTGCCATGCCGCTCTTGCCAGCGGTCTTCGATTTTCTGCAACAATTCACGATACGTGTTCTGAGCTCGTTTTCCCTTCGCCGTCAGGACGAGCGCTTTTACTCGGCTTCCGGGGGATTCCGGCTTGACCTGCGCGTAGCCGCGCTTGCTGAGGAAGCTGGTCGCGATTGCAATCGCTTCTTTTGATACAGCGGAGAGGCGCGGTAGGTCCCGAACGCGCACTCCTTCTTCGCCGACGAGCCGCAGAACATTGGCGCAGATTGCCAGCGAGAGCTCAGATTCGGCTTCGAACTCCAGGGCAAATGCGAGAAGAGGCTTCGCGAGTAATACCGGCAGAGGGAGGTCCGTGTTCCCGGCGTCAGGTGATGGAGCGGGCCGGGTTTGTTTTCTCACCGGTGTGTTGGTCGCAAGCGTGGTGCACAGGCCATAGCCGAGGATGGGGAGGCAGTCCGGCAGCGCGGGGTCGAGCTGAAGAAGTATCTCGTGAAGAGACTTTTTAAGGGCTGCGATCTCGCGGTGGCCGAAGCGTTCCTGCCAGCGCTTCTCGATCATCTCAAATAGTGGTCGCCAAACCTCCTGCGCTTTTCTGCCTGCGGGCGTGGTGCGAATCAGCCAGCTGGAGCGGGGTGGTTTGGATCGGGTGTCGGCGGGATTGGGTTCGACGACGACGTATCCCCAGCGTTCCATGCCGAGCAGATTGGTAAAAGTTCGGGCGAGGGATTCGAGTTCGGCGAGCGTGATTCCTTTTTCGTCGACGAATCGCAGACAGTTAAACCACATCACCATGGAGACCAGCCAGGGGGCGTAGAAGTCATCTTCGCTGGCGGTATGTTTACTCAGACCATGGTTGGTTGTGCGATGGCTTAGACGATGCTCAGCCTCGTTGTCGAACTCGATGGTGAAGGCGACCAAGGCGTGCGATAGCAGGGTTGGCAGTGGAGGGCGGGCCATGGCCAATCATGATAAAAGCTAACGCGATCGCATGTCGGGAAATTAGTTAGTGGTTGAGTTTGGAAAAGGCGGGCGCTGCGGGGGGGTGTCACCAGATAATCATGTCGAACTAGCCGCCGGCGATGGCGCCGATGATGATCAGGGGCTCGGCTCCGGAGGCGACTGCGGGCGGGAGCGGGGCGTCGGGGGATTCGAAGGAGAGATCTTCTTCGCAGGCGAAGAAGCGCAGGAACGGGCGGCGCTGGTGAGTGGCGTGATCGCGGATGGTGCCGCGGAGCATGGGATAGTTCGTTTCGAGGGCGTCGAGGACGGCGCGCTGGGTGATTGGGGCCGGGACTTCGAGCGAGAGTTCTGCGCCGACGTGGGCCAGGGTGCGGAGGTGTTGGGGGAGGATAAGGCGGATCATGAGGAATGAGTCTAGCGCACTCTCATGGGCTGAAGCCCCGGTTCATATTGAAGGTGTTTCACGGCACGGCTGAAGCCGTGCCCTTCCCAAGCCCTTCCGGAATCACGCGAATCTTAGTCAAGCGTCTGGACCTCCACTGAAAGCACCGCCGGAAGATCTCTCACGATGGGCGACCAGCTATCTCCGGCATCGGCGGAGGCGTAGACCTGTCCGCCGCTGGTGCCGAAGTACACTCCGCATTCATCGAGGGCGTCGACGGACATGGCGTCGCGCAGGACGTTGACGTAACAATTTTCTTGCGGGAGGCCGTTGGTCAGGGGTTCCCACTCGTTGCCGCCGGTGCGGCTGCGGTAGACGCGGAGTTTGCCGTCGGGCGGAAAGTGTTCGGAGTCACTTTTGATGGGGACGACGTAAACGGTGTCCGGTTCGTGGGCATGAACGTCGATGACGAAACCGAAATCGGTGGGCAGGTTGCCGCTGATTTCCTGCCAGGAATCGCCGGCGTTGTCGCTGCGCATTACATCCCAATGTTTTTGCATGAAGAGGACGCCGGGGCGCTGCGGGTGCATCGCGACATGATGCACGCAGTGGCCGACTTCGGCGGTTGGGTTGGGAATGTATTTGGAGTAGAGACCTTGATTGATGGGGCGCCAGGTTTGGCCGGCATCGTCAGTGCGGAAGGCTCCCGCGGCGGAGATGGCGATGTAGATGCGCGCGGGGTTGTCGGGATCAAGAATGATGGTGTGCAGGCACATGCCGCCTGCGCCAGGTTGCCAGTTGGGTCCGGTGCCGTGGCCGCGCAGGCCGGAGAGTTCCTGCCAGTTGTGGCCGCCGTCGGTGGATTGGAAGAGGGCGGCATCTTCGATTCCGGCGTAGACGGAGTCGGGATCGGTGAGTGAGGGCTCGAGATGCCACACGCGCTTGAACTCCCAGGGATGGGGCGTGCCGTCATACCACTGATGGGTGCCGGGGACGCCGTCGTAGGCGAATTTGTTGCCGACGGCTTCCCAGGTTTTGCCGCCGTCGTTCGAGCGCTGGATTAACTGGCCGAACCACGAAGTGCTTTGCGAGGCGTAGAGGCGGTTGGGGTCGGCTGGCGAACCTTTGAGGTGATAGATTTCCCAACCGGCGAAGTGTGGGCCGGAGATGTCCCAGTGCTTGCGCTTGCCGTCGGAGGTGAGGATGAATGCGCCTTTGCGGGTGCCGACGAGGACGCGGACTTGAGACATAGAGAACTCCTTGGTTGTCGGCAGGGTAACAATGTTGCTTGCTGCGTGCAAGTGGATAGAGCACCTGTGGCGCAAGCACTGTCGAGCTAACGCTCGACTGGACAGCCGAGGGCGGCTGTCCCCACATGAGCACAGCGCGCCTTGGAATTCTTTCAAGACTCAATCATTCGAAGATTGTCGCTAATCTGGCTAGCACTTCGGTCATGATTGCGTCCGGAATGCTTTCTTGTTTCTTGCCGCGGCGGGCAGCGAGATCGAGTGCGCGGGGTTGGTCGCAGCGAACCATGCCCGTCGTTTTGGTTCCGGCACTTGTTAAGGACACAGCGAAACCTGCGGCGCGGGCGAAATTGCCGCCGCTGGTGATCGGGAGAACAATGGGAACTTTCATTCGCTGGTTGAAGGCTTCCGGGGAGACGATCAGTACCGGTCGGCGACCTTTTTGCTCGTGGCCGGAAGTGGGATCGAGGCTGACCAGCCAGATTTCGCCACGTTTCATTTTTAGATCAGATCCCTTCAGATCAGCTCGCGACCGACGGGCTTACTCTTGAGCCATTTTCGTTCTGGCTTCGAGCGCCGTTTACTGCGCCGAGCCTTGGGTGCGCATTGGGCCAGCAGTTCGGCCAGGGTATAGCGTCGGCGCGGTTGGGGATCGATGATGAGGCGTCCGCTTTCAATGGCGATGCCGACTTTCGCGCCGGGCTGCAGTTGCATGATGTCGAGAAGGGCGGGCGGGACGGCCAGCATGACGGAGCCGCCGACCTTACGGAGATTTGTGGTGTGCATCTGACATCCTCTTAGTTATATTTAAGTATAACATTTCAAGAGGTGATGAGCGCTCTGGAGATTGGGGCGGCGATTGCAGGGGAAATTCAGCGGAAGTTTGGAGCGTAGGTGCGGCGAGCAAATCCGAGCTTCGCTCGGACGGACAGCCGAGAGCGGCTGTCCCCACATCGGCATTTAGTGGCATCGGCATTTGTCGGACAGGAGTGTCCGACCCACACGGGAGCTAATCCAAGTCGCGCCAGTTTTGTCCCACTCCTATGTCTACTTGCAAAGGGACGGTGAGGGCGTGGGCTTTTTCCATTTGCTCGCGGACCAGGGTTTTCATTTCGTCGATTTCATTCTCCGGAACTTCGAAGACTAGTTCGTCGTGGACTTGCAGGGTCATTCTTGACTTTAAGCCGCGTTCTTGCAGGGCGGCGTCGATTCTTATCATGGCGATTTTGATCAGGTCCGCGGCGGTGCCTTGGAGAGGGGTGTTGACGGCGGTGCGTTCGGCGAAGCCGCGTTGATTTGCATTTTTGCTGTTGATGTCGGGGATGGGGCGGATGCGGCCGAAGAGGGTTTTTACTTTCAGGTCGCGGCGGGCTTCGGCGAGAGTTTTGTCGATGAAGGAGCGGACGCCGGCGTACTTTTCAAAGTAGGCGGCGATGAATTGTTTGGCTTCGGAGGGTTCGATGCCGAGATTTTGCGAGAGGCCAAAGGGGGAGAGGCCGTAGACGATGCCGAAGTTGACGACTTTGGCGGCGCGGCGGTGGTCTGGAGTGACCATGAGCGGGGGGACGCCGAAGACTTGCGAGGCGGTGAGGGTGTGGATGTCGTCGCCGCGGCGGTAGGCTTCGACCAGCAGGGGGTCGCGCGAGAAGTGGGCGAGCAGGCGAAGTTCGATTTGCGAATAATCGGCGGTGAGCAGGACGTGGCCGGGTTCGGCGATGAAGGCGGCGCGGATGCCGCGGCCGAGTTCGGTGCGGATGGGGATGTTTTGCAGGTTGGGATTGGCCGAAGAGAGACGACCGGTTGCGGTGCCGGTCTGGGCGAAGGTGGTGTGCAGGCGTCCGGTGGAGGGGTTGATGAGCGCGGGGAGGGTATCGACGTAGGTGGATTTTAGTTTGGTGAGTTGGCGGTAGTCGAGGACCATGCGGGCGATGGGATGGTCCTCGGCGAGGGTTTCGAGAACATCGACGGCGGTCGATATAGTGCGTCCCTTGCCGTATTTCACGGGTTTCGGCAGGCTCATCCGGTTGAAGAGAACGTCGCCGAGTTGCTTGGGAGAGCCGACGTTGAATTCGGTTCCGGCAGCGTCGTAGATTTCTTTGGCTTTAGTTCCGATTTCGCGTTCCAGTTCGGTCGACATTTTCGCGAGGGCGGCGGTGTCGATTTTTACTCCGGCTTGTTCCATGCGGGCGAGAACGGGGACGAGGGGGAGATCGATTTCTTCGTAGAGTTTGGTGAGTCCGGCTTGTTTTATTTCTTGCCGAAAGATGGAGTTGAGGCGGAAGGCGATGTCCGCGGCTTCGGCAAGTTCGCCGGATAGTTTGAGATTGAAGCGGCGGAGGGCGACATCGGCGAGGCGATGCGAGGTGTAAGTGGGATCGAGCAAGTAGGAGTAGAGCATGGAATCGTGCTGTACCGCTTGCAACTGGATGCCGAGAGAATCGAAGGCGTGAATGGCGGATTTGTAGTCGTGAATGGTTTTGGGATTGCTTTCGGAGAGGGCCGAGCAAAGTCTGTTCGCGGTTTCGGATGAGTCGAGCTTGACGACAGTGGCGGTGCCTGCGGCGGACGAGACGGCGACGCGTCGAGCGGTTGGGGCGGGTTGTGGCGCGGGTTCTGAGCTGTCGGTTAAGGGGAGCATGGCTTCCTGGGGCTCTTCCGGGACGACTTCTTCGTCATCGATCGCGGGAGTTTGGGGCTGATCGAGTTCGATGGCGACCGCCAGGGCTTCGCTCTCGGGTAGAGCTGCGACGACTCGGTCAACTTCGTCTGCGGAATTTGCCTCCGTGTAGTGAGTCTCCGTGATTTGAGCCTGCGGCAATATTTCTTTTAGCAGGGAAGTAAATTCAAGTTCGGTGAAGAGCTGTCGCAGGAGATCGAGATCGGGATCGCCGGCGCGCATGGCTTCGACGTTGAACTCGACGGGAACGTTGCAGTCGATGGTCGCCATGCTCTTGCTGAATAGAATGATGTCGCGGTTGTTCAGTAAAGATTCGCGGTAGGTTTTCTTTTCCACTTCGGCTGCGTGATCGAGAGCGTTCTCGACGCTGCCGAAGCGTTGGATAATTTCGACCGAACCTTTGTCGCCGATGCCGGGTGCTCCGGGGATGTTATCGATGGAGTCGCCGCGGAGGGCCATCACGTCGATGACGCGATCGGGTGGGACGCCGAGAATTTCTTCTACTTTGGCGGCATCACAAATCAGATTATCTTTTTGCGGGTTGAGGATCTGCACATCGTCGTTGACCAGTTGCATCATGTCTTTGTCGCTGGAGACGACGTAGACGCAATAGGAATCGGCGGCGGCTTTGCGGGCGAGAGTGCCGATGACATCGTCGGCTTCGAATCCGGCGAGTTCGAGAATGGGGATGCGGTAGGCTTCGAGGGCGCGGCGAATATAGGGAACCTGCTGGGCGAGATCCTCGGGCATGGCGGAACGGTTGGCTTTGTAGCCTTTGTATTCGATCTCGGTGAAGGTTTGAGTTTTGATATCGAACTTGCGGACGGTGGTGATGGATTCGGCTTGAGTGTCGCGAAAAGTTTTGGCGGCGACATCGAAGACGGCGGCGAGATACAGGGGCGAAAAATCGTCGCGCAATTTGCGAAGCATGTTGACGAAGACGAGAACGGCGGCGGTGGGAACTCCGGCCTTGGTGGACATGGCGCGTTGACGGGTCATGGCGTGGTAGGCGCGGAAGATGAACGACATGGTGTCGATGAGGAAGATGCGGTGTTTGGGGGCGGAAGTCGGAGGTGGAGGTGCCGGGGATGAGGGTGCGAGAGTTGCTGCGCCGGTGGTTGCGTCAGATTTTTTTCGTGGGGACAAGAAAATAGTTTAGCAGCGGAGAGAGAGTGCGGGAATCATGGAATGGCTGAGGCTGTTTGCTTTCAAAAACAAGTTCGAGCTTCGCTCGAAGGACAGCCGGGGGCGGCTGTCCCCACACAAGTCAATTGCGATCGGGAACAATTCTAGAAGTCGACGCGGAAGTCTGCCTGGATGAGCTTCTTGCGGGCGCCGCCTGACGTATTGCGGAAGACGAGATAGTACTGCACGGACTGGTCGAGAGTGGCGGGGAGACCGAAGCTGACGTCTTGTTCGTGGGAGGCGTCGACCGAATAAATCACGTCGGGGGACTGGCCGTGGAGGAAGTCGGAGTATTGCTGGTCGTTCATCAGGAGAAGATCGACATCGGCGAATTCGTCGCTGGACTGGCCTCCGCCGGATTGTCCGGGGGCATTCTGCGCGAACGAACGGTAGGTGCCGTGCAGTTGTGGATTGGCGGCGTGCGGCGGAATTTGAAAGGGGAATTTTGCCGCGGCAGTTACGGCGAATGTTTTGTGCACAATGGCGCTGCTGGTTCCGACCGGCGAATCGGCGATGCGATCGCTGGGATTGAGCTTGGGCGGGGGCGGAGGCGTGTTGTCATGCCAGGGGTTGACGTTGTCCATGAACTGGGCAAGGGGGCCTTTCACTTGGACCGAGGAGTTTGCGTCTGGGGCAGCGGGGGTGGAGGCTGCGGCCGATGGTTGCGCCGCGTCGTCTCCAGATGAATCGGCGGCGGTTTGGTGTGCGGTCGCGGGCTTGGCTTGGGAATAGTGGCGGAAATAAAAATAGCTTGCCCAAAAGCTAAAAGCCACGAGCATCCAGAAAAGCGTTTTTTTCATGTGGTCCTCGACAGCAACTTTGTAAATTATCTTCGACGTAGAGTCGCGACCCGCGTGATTGTTTGTGGCGGAGGTTACGTTGGTTTGCCGTATCGCATGGTGTAACGTGCTGGGCGCGGGAAACCTTAAACACAGGGGACACCGGGGAACACAGAGGAGAGCGGATTTCTATTCGATGAACATGCAGTCGCCGTAGGAATAGAAGCGATACTTTTCGGAGACGGCGTGGGCGTAGGCGCGCAGGATGTTTTCCGTTCCGGCGAATGCGCTGACCAGCATTAAGAGAGAAGACTGCGGCAAGTGAAAATTGGTGAGCAGGGCTGAGACTACTTTGAAATCGAATGGGGTTTGGGGTTGCGGATAAATGAAAAGATCGGCAGCGGCGGTTCCGGGTGCGATGGTGCCCGCATCGTGGCGGGCGGCGTGTTCGAGGGTGCGAACGGTGGTGGTGCCGATGGCGATAATGCGTCGCGAAGCGCGCAGTGCCTGGTTGATGGCGGCGGCAGCGGGGGCGGAAATCGAGTAGGACTCCGTGTGAATTTTGTGATCTTCGACGCGCTCGCTGCGGACGGGTTGAAAGGTTCCGAGTCCGACGTGGAGGGTGATTTCGGCAGTCTCGATGCCGCGGCGCTGGATGCGCTCGAGAATCTCCGACGTGAAATGCAGGCCAGCGGTGGGGGCGGCGACCGATCCGCGTTCGGCGGCATAGATGGTCTGATAGCGGTCGCGGTCCTGCGGGGAATCGGGGCGCGAGATATAGGGCGGCAGGGGAACGTGGCCGAGGCGATCGAGCGCGGCGAAAAAATCCGGGACCGGGTGGAAACGGACGAGGCGCTCGCCGGGTGCGGCGCGAGAGAGGACCTCGGCTCGCAGGTCGTCGTTTCGCAATTCGTCGCTGCGCAGGTCATCGCCGCGCAGGTCATCGCCGCGCAATTCGGGTTCGCTGGGATGCTGCGAGCCGAAGAAGAGGCGTTCACCGACGCGGACTTTGCGGGCGGGGCGGACGAGGCATTCCCAGTCGTTTGGGTCAGTAGAAATCTGGCGCGTGAGCAGGACTTCGATGCGGCCGAGCAGGAGCTGACGAGTTGCTGAATCAACCGGGCGGTTGAGCTGCGCGTGAGGCGCTTCACGACGGCCGTAAATGCGGGCGGGAAAAACGCGGGAGTTGTTGAAGACTACAAGGTCACTGGGCTGCAGCAGATCGGGGAACTCGCGGAACTGGCGATCCGACCAGTGGCCGCTGGCGCGCTGCAAATGCAACATGCGGGAGGCGTCGCGGGCAGCAAGGGGCTCCTGGGCGATGAGTTCTTCAGGGAGGTCAAAGTGGAAGTCGGAGACCAGCACGGGCTTCAATTATAGGCGCGAGCAGCGAACGACCCAGGCGGGCGGGACAACAAAATTTGAACAGAGTGTAAATTTGGTTGTCTGTTTTGAGGGAGGTACGATAATATGCGTGGGTTGCAGCTTCTGCCGCTTTCGTCACTCCCCCAAAGAGAGTACTTCATGTCCGTTGAACGCAAACGAAGGGAAGAAATTGTTCGCTACGGGCGCATGCTGCATGAGCGCGGTTTTGTGGCGGCGATGGACGGAAATCTTTCGGTACGGCTGGATAGGGAGCGGATCCTGGTGACGCCCACATGCCTGAGCAAAGGGGCGATGCGCGCAACCGATATGGTGATCGTCGACCTGGAAGGCAAGCGGGTGGCCGGCCGGCGGAATGTGACCAGCGAGATCGGGATGCACCTGCTGATTTATCGCACGCGGGCCGACGTGCAGGCGATCGTTCACGCTCATCCGCCGACCGCAACTGGATTTGCGGCGGCGGGGATGGCGCTGACCGAGCCTCTGGTGTGCGAAGTGGTGATGGGGTTGGGTTGCATTCCGCTGGCGCGGTATGGAACGCCGGGAACCTCGGAGCTGGCGCAGACTCTGGAGCCCTACGTACCGCACTATGATGCCATTCTGATGTCGAATCACGGGGTGGTCGCATATGGCGATACGATCGAACACGCCTATATGAAGATGGAGACGGTGGAACACTTCGCGCAGATTGCGCTGGTGACGCATCTTCTGGGGCGGCAGCAACCACTGACTGGGGTTGACATCGAAAAGCTTTTGCTGGCGCGGACGAAATATTTTGGGGGAAAGATGGCGGCATCGATGCCGATTGCGCTGGTGAGGGAGCCGGAAAAAGTTAGCTAGCTAATCCGTCGCACGAAATTCTCTCCTGTTTGGCTTCCATTGAAATCTCTTCAGTCCAAAAAGGCCTCGCTGCGCGAGGCGGACAGCCGAGGGCGGCTGTCCCCACACGAGCGCTGCGCGCTTTGTTCTGCTGCACCCCTGTCATTGTTCATTCCCCGCCGATGCGGAAGCGGAATCCGGCGCGGAAATTTATCGGTAGAGAGGGATAACCGACTACTTCGTTGTAGCGGCGGTCGAGCGCGTTCTGCACGTCGGCGTAGGCGGTGACGCGGGAGCGGATGGCGTACCATCCGCCGAGATCGGCGCGGACGTAGCCTGCGGCGTGAGTGATGTCGAAGCCGTAGAAATCATCGTCGGGACGGCGGCCGACGAAACTCCCACTCAGGTTGGTGCCCCAGCGGTTGCCAAGATACGAGAGCAGCAGGGTGGCGGAGTGCTTGGGCCGGCGCAGCAGCGGCTGGCCGGGAAGATATTGGGAATCGATGGGAGCGGGATCGCTGAGAATCTGGGTGGAGGTGTAAGTGTAGGCGCTGTTCAAAAGCAGGCGGCTGCGGAGTTTGGCTTGCAGTTCGATCTCGGCACCCTGGGCGAAGGCTTCATTCACATTGAAATATTCGCCGACGAAGGTGGTGAAGTTGACGGTCTCGTAGTTGATCTGATTATGAAATAAGTTATTGAAGTAGGTGGCGTTGAAAACATATTTTCCGTGGAGAAGATCCTGTTGAATGCCGGCTTCGAAGGCTCGGACGCGCTCGGGCCTGAGGCCGGGATTAGGTATGGAATAAGGTGGTCCGGCAAAAGTCTCTTCGAGGCGAGGTTCTTTGAATCCAGTGGCGTAGGAAAAACGCAGGCGGGTTCCGGAGAATAATTCTCCGCCGTGTAACGCCAGCAAGGTGAGTGCCACGCGGGGCACGCCGGTATTGCCGAAGGCGCTATTGTGGACGAAGCGTCCTCCGGCAACTGCGGAGAGCCGGCCCCAATTCATCTGCTGTTGCAGGTAGAGATCATTCTCAAGGCGCTGGCCGTGGGTTTGCGGAGGGAAGTCGAGGTCTCCGACGAATCCATTTTCGTTTTCGACGCGATAGCCGAAGGTGGTTTGCGCCCAGGCGCGCTCGGAATAATTTCCCTGATATTCGAATCCGGCACGGTTGATGTTGTCATACTCGTGAGCTGGAAAATCGAATTGGCCATAGAGCGGGCTGACACGATTGGCGTCGCCGTTCAGATTCACATCGTTGTAACGGTAGAGATAATCGAAACCGGTGAAGCGGTGCTGCCATCCGGAAGGAGCGGCGATTGTGAGTTCAACGCTCCCGAGCAGGCTGTTGAGTTGCGCCCACTCGCTGGGATCGGGCTGGAGAGGGGCGAGTGGCCCGGCTCCACCATTGATCGGGACGAGCGGATCGTAACCGTTGAAGCTCCATTCGCCGGGGACGCCGGTGTGGGAATTGGAGTGGCGCATGTGGAAACGCAGCGACACTTTGTCGTTCAGCGCGACGCCGAGATTTGCGCCCTGGAGTGAGTCGGAATATCCGTCATTAATTCCGGAACCGTTCGTATCGAATTGGTCAACGAAGAGGTTGTAGTCGAAACGTCCGCGGGCTCCGGCGAGAGACGCGTAGCCGTTGGCGGTGGAGAAATTTCCGCCGTCGGCACCGAAGCGGAACTCGGGCACGGGCGTGCTGCCGGTGCGGGTAAAGACTTGCACCACGCTGGTCATGGCATCGGAGCCGTACAGGGTGCTTTGCGCTCCCCGCAGAAATTCCACGCGGTTGGCTTGGGTGAGGGGAAGTGTGCCAAAGTCGAAAGTTCCGCCCGGCTCGTTGACGGTAACGCCATCGACGATGACTTTGTTATAGGTGGAGTCGCCGCCGCGCACGAACAGGGACGATAGACCTCCGCGCTGGCCGGCGGTGTTGATCACGGCGCCGGGGAGAAAGCGGATGGCGTCGGCGGAGGCCACGGGCTGCATGGTTTCGAGCTGTGCGTTTTCCAGAGTGGAGATGCTGGAGCCGGTCTCTTCGGTGAGCGACGGGGTCCTCGTGGCGGTGACGACGACAGTTTCCGACTCGACCGCGAGATGCAGCTGGACCGTCAACACATCGGCGTGCGTCGGGACGTCTTCGATTTCAGGAGCGAAGCCGGGAGCGAGTACTTTGAGTTGATAATCTCCCGAGGTTAGCTCGCCGGGCTCCAGGTCATTGAATGTGGCGATTCCTTCGGCGGAAGTGGTGGTGGAGTTTCGGGAAGAGTCGGACTGTTTCGATACCAGCGAGACTTGAGCGCCGGAAACTGCGGCGGATTGAGGGTCGATGACTTTGACCTTGAGGTCGGCAGCGGAAGCTGCGGCGATAACAACGAAAAGCAAAAACGAAGCGCGAAGTGCGCGCATAACCATCCTCCTTTTCACGCGAAAGGGGTTAAGGTGGACGGTTTACGCCGGTCTCCTGGCTTTGCGAGTGAGGTGGGGGAAAAGCAATTAGCGGTTGGCGGTTAGCAAGAGCAAAACGCCAACAACCCCATCCGAGTGCGGGCAGACGGCCTTCCCGGAATGCTTCCAGTGACCGGCTGCGATTTCCTCGCTTACAGTTGCGCGGCAGCGCGGGAGTTGCACCCGCTTCCCTGTCTTTGCCACCAGGCAAAGACGCGCAAACCGAAAAGATTTTTGAAAGAGCGGAAAAACCTGACAATTGAATTTACTGACAGGCGAAGGTGGAAGTCAAATGCGGGTGGTGGAATCTTCAGGTCCAGGAAGATGTGCCGAGAATGTCGTCCTCCGCGGATTCGGGCTTGGTCAGCCGTACGGACACGGAGATGGATTGTCCCTTGAGGGCGCGGCTGACGTATTTTTCAACTTCGTCCCGGATGGCTTCCCGCGAAAGATAGTTGAGATTGAGGTTGAGAATCTTGTCGCCAACCAAATAGAGCTTGGCGCTCGGGATGGTGTGCCAGTAAAAGGATTTCGGGCGGGTCGTGCCCCACTTGTCACGGTCGATTAAATATTGCCGGTGATCGAATCGGGTGGGATTCATGAGGAAAAGACCGGAAAGACCACCGTCTTTGTCCAGAAAATATTGCGCTACGTCGCCGCGATAGAGGGCGTCGTCGCTCATCAGAACATCCGCCTTGACCTTGGTGCCGGGAACGAAGGCAAAAGAAGGGGAAAGTAAAACGTGCCACTGGGAAATGTGCGGGAGCAGGTAAAAGTCGGCGAAACGGGAGTACCAAACGTAGCGCCGGAACCGGTAATAATTCCTGCTGAGCCATCCGGAAAATGCCGCCCAGAGGATGACCAGAAGGTAGTACCAGAAAACAAAGCGGAGCTGGCGATCGAGGGTTCGCGAGAGCGATTCCCAGAAGCGAGGGCCGAGTTCCTTGAAAATGGCCTCGCTGTAGAGACCGCTGTAAACCAGCTTGTAGTCTGCGGAGCGAAGTTGGGGCGAGTCGGGAAACGCGAAGGGATGGCTGTCGACGCCCGGAATATAGCGAACCGCAAGCAGGGCCGCGCAGAACACAAACGAGAGAGTGACGACGGCGCGGGTCAGGTCGTCGGTTTTGCGCTCTTGAAATACTTTCAGGGGAACGGAAAGGGCGAGCACGAAACGGAACACAGCGTTGGGAACGAGCAGGTAAGCAGCAGCCAGCGAGGAAAGAACAAGCGCAACCACTCAAGCGATGGTAGCTTCGGCTTTCGGCGATATGGTGACACGTTCGCCGCCGGGCCCGTTCAAATCAAAAGAGTGACCCTGCCCCAAGGCAGCCGCGATGTTCTCCTGGTTCTGGGCCAGTTCCTGTTTAAGCCATGCGGGGAGCGGGTCTTGGTTGAGAAAGTCAGCGAGGTCGCTGAGCTTGTTGACCATCGAGTTATGCCTCCCGGTAGATGGTATCACTTCTGGCATCAAGGACGGAAGCACTTCTTCGCTGCGCGTTGATGTCTTGCTGCGTCGCCGAACGCTGAATCAAGAGGCTGTCGGAATCCGGCAGCCTCTGTGTTTTAGGACCTTGCGAGCCGTCCCGTTCTAATAGCCAAACACCCCTGCCGTCCCGGGCAGAACGACAATGCCTTGCGGGCTGGCGATGGTGTAGGGCGAGCCGGGGGATTGTTCGTACGTGCTGGTGGTGACGGTGAATACGAACAGTTCTCCCGAGGCTTGACTGATGGCGTACAGGTGATGGTCATCGTCCCAAGCCACTTGGGAAATTGAATCTGTCGTCAACAGTCCGGTGTAGGGCGTGATGGGACTGGGACCGTTGAAATGGAAAACCTGCAACCCAGCCGTGCCGCCGACGGCCAGCAGCTCGCCGGAGGGCGAGATCGACATGCTATACACGTTGACGACTGCGGGCGTGGGCATGTTTTCCCAGGTGCTGGAGGTGGTCAAGTTGCCGGATTTTGTGACGGTGTAGCTGGCCAACTGCGTGGGACCAGTTGGCGTCATGTCGTCATTGGGAGAAAGGGTAACGGCGAGGTTGTTGCGCCCGTCGGAGATCGCTAAGCCGGGACAATAAGCCCCGTCTTTCGCGACCGGAAAGGGCGGATTCAGGTTGAGATCGTCGAGCATTCCCGTGACGCTGCGACTGAAGCCATAAAGTGCCTGGTCCCCGTGATAGCAACCGGCTCCGTAAGCATCTTGATTGTTTCCTACGAAGCTTATGGGGGTCTCGAAATTAGGAGTCGCTGCGCTGGTTGCGCCGAGGTAGGAGAGTGCTCCGGTGCTCTTATCGACATCGAAAAACTGGTAGGTGTTGTTCGCCTCTTCGTTCCCATAATAATCCAGGTCATACAGGGTGCTGCTGGTGCGGTCGAGAGTCAGGGTCACCGGGCCACCGAGGGCATAGCCGTTCAGGGCCTGAGCGTTGATGGAAGAGACTTGCGTGAGAGCGCCGTCGGAAGCGATTGAAAAAGAGTAGATATCGATCCCGTCGGTCGAGAATAGGAATTTTTGGTTGGCTGCCAGGATGGAGCCGCTTTCGGCGAAGGGCGAACCGGGCACCGTGGCTAGCCGGCCGTTGGCGCCGGCGGTGTAGCCGTCGATCTGGACGCTATTTTGGCTGGTTACGCTGGAAACATAGACGCGGGCTACCGGGTGGCTGCGAGCGGAAGAGGCGCTTGCAGGCGCCGAAGATGATTGTTGGGCAAATGCGGCTGGGCTAACGGTGGCGAGGATTAAGGTGGCGATGGTAGCTGTTTTCATACTCATACTCCGAATCTGGCACTCTGTTGAGTGACGCTGAATGATGATTGACCCGGCGACGAGCGGCCGGAGAGCGGATGCCCCGAGTGCGGAGAGCCTGAGAGCGACCATCAGATGCCAAGGGTGGGCTCAACGGTTGTTTCGCGGACCACCGGGCTAGTTCTCAGTTCTCAGATGTCAGTTCTCAGTTAACTGAGAACCGAGAACTGGCAACTGAGCGTTGAGGAGAAAGGCGCTGCTTCGGCAAAACGCTTACTTTTTGATGTCTTCGCCGGCTTTGAAGGACAACGTCTGCTCTCCGACAAAGACCAGGCAGCCGTTGGGATCTTCGATGTGGAACTCGGTCATGCCGTACTCCCGCTCGAACAAGTCGCGGATCTTGTAGCGGGCTTGGAAGGTCTTGACGTGCTCCCACAGTGAGGCGAGGTTCGAGACTTCGAGGTAGATTTCAGAATGGCCGCGCACGCAGCGCATCACTTCCTCTGACGCGGCCTTTATGAAGTGGATGGTCTGGCCGTCGCGCTCGACGATCGCGTACTCCGGAGATTTCATCAGGTCTTGGAATCCCAGAACGTCGTGGTAGAAGCTGAGCGTTTGTTCCATGTCGGCGGCGGCCAACATGGGGCTGATCTTCCTGGCAGTGTAGGCGGCAGTGACGATGGTCATGGGAGCAACTCGATTGTGAGGTTCAAACAGTGTAGGGGAATTGCGGAGTTCTAACCTTGGCGATGTTGGCCTCGGCGAACTCGCAGACGCGATCCAGTGAATCCTGTAGCTGCTGGGTATAGCGCTCCAAATCGTCTTCCGTCGCATCTGCGGGGACGGCGATCAATTTTCCGAAGCGCATGAGGACGCGCGAAAACGGTTTGGGAATGATGAGGCGATCCCAGGTATTCAGGACCCAGGCGCGCTCGACGGCCATATGAAACGTGGATAGGGGAACGCCGGAGGAGCGGGCGAGAGCGACGGGGCCGGGCTTTACTTTGTGACGGGGGCCGCGAGGGCCGTCCAGGCTGAAGGCCACTGTCCAGCCATCTTGCAGGGCGCGGCGCAGGCCAAGCAGGGCGCGCACGGCGTTGCGGCTGCTGGAGCCTTTGACGGCGACGAAGCCGAACTTGCGGATGATTCGTCCCATGTATTCGCCGTCATAACTGTTGCTGCTCATCACGCGCACGCCGAGATCGCGGCAAACATACGTGGCAGGGATGATGCAGGCGTGCCAGAAGGAAACGATCAGTGGGCGCTGGGCCACGGTTTCCTGCGCGCCTTCTTCGCGGGAAACGCAGACACGAAGCGTGGGTCCGATAAGGCGAATGAACCAGTATCCCAGGGTGATGATGATGCGCAGGACGAAGCGCTGGCGAAGGGTGAAGCGGGAACGACCGGGCGTGACTTCGGAGGCAGCAGGGGCGTCGCGGGCGGTCGCTTCGGGCACGAGGTTATTGTAATGGGGAGACCGGCAGAGCGCCTCGCTTCGCGAGCCCGGGGGCGGCTGTCCCCACAAGGCTACCGATGCCTATATTTCTCTTGCTTGGCTAGTTTTCCAGGTAGGCGTCGACCCACTCTTTGACTTTTTGGCGGCGATCATCGGCCGGATCGAAGCGCAGTCCGAACGACTTGTTCTTGCGCCAGGTAACGACGCCACGAATGTTTACGCGCGGAAGGGTGAGCAGGGAAAACGAGACCTCGACATTGGTGCCAGCGGGCATATCCTCGGAGCTCTTCAGCGACATGCCGCCGGAGCTGACATCGATGCTGGAAGCGCTCAGACGATGACCGTCATGGCTGACCACCGTGACCTCGGTCATGATCGGAATGCGGGCGTAGCGCCGGAATTCATGGAGCACCAGCATGTGAGTGGCGCGAACGAGTTTGAGCGCCGGAGGCCGCTCCAGCGGCTCCTGAAACATGGCATTGATTCCATACTTGGAATAGCGCATGGCTTCGTGGGCGCTACCCCCGAGTCCATATAGAACCATGCGGCTGTTCGAGGGTGAGGTGCGAGCCGCATCCATGATCTCCGCCGCGCCGGGGCCGAGAGGGACAACGCACGCCTCGAACTTCTGTTGCGCCAGGCGCTCGATTGCGCCGCTGGAGACCAGCACCGTCTCGATACCGTACTGACGGAAGCATTCGGTCAGCAGATACCGGGAAGTTTCTTTCAGATCGACAAGGGCGACGCGCGCCGTTCCCTTTCGCGCGGGAGTGGGTGCGAGAGCAGTTCCAAAAGATTTTTCCATTGGGCTAGGGCCGTTTCTGCTGCGATTTTCATTGTGGCGCTTCGCGGAGTCGCTGAAAAGACCCTAAGGGGCAGGGTGGGGGAGTACAAAAGTGTCATTACTGGCCTGAACTGGTGGGACGCTCGCGAGCTGGCGCCCATGCTCCGCAGTGACCATGGGTCTGGCTCTACCGTACTCTTTTGATGAGAAATTCCTCATCGTAGTTTCTTACAGAGTTGATTCATCCGACGCCTCCGGTCGGTGGGCCCCATTCACTTCCGCGAATTCAATAAGGAGCTTTATGCCGGGCATAGTGACTGCCCTCGCCGGGGAAACAATGGGTAGGGCAAGGATCGAGGTTTCGATCAACGTCATTACTCGGCGGCTCAAGCGGGCCGGTGGGGTTTCGTGCGTAAATTTTCCAGGGGATTGTGAATCTCATCACAGGTTCCACATGGGGGACGCCAGGGAAAAAACATAGAGAAGCATTAAGGATGTTAACGATGAGTACTGAAGGAAACGGACGAAGACTTCTAAACCAGTTTGTATTCTTTTTGTTGGCCACGGGTATCGTTGCAGCGCAGGGCTACAACGTGGTGGCGGTCACCAACGGCGGAACGATCTCGGGCACCGTGAAATGGTCTGGGCCAGTGCCCCGCGCTCTGCTATTTCCGATTACCAAGGACAATCAAATCTGCGATCCCGAGTCGAAAAAGACGGCTGACCTGGAACGCTTGATTGTGGGCCCGCGAGGCGGCGTAGCCAATACGATTGTTTACCTCAAAGATATTTCCAGCGGAAAGGCTCTGGTCATGCCCGAGCAGCATCCGCACCTGGACCAAAGAAACTGCCGCTATATCCCGCACATATTATTGGTCCCGCAGAACGATGCTCTGGAAATTGAGAGCTCCGACGCTACGCTGCACACGATTCACATGGAGGGGGCGGCCTCGTTCAATCTGCCGTTCCCATTTCCCCACCAGCCCACTTCGCGCGTGATGTCGACGCCGGGCCTGGTGCACCTACGCTGCAACGGTGGGCATGTGTGGATGAATGCAGAAATGATGGTCATTCCTCATCCCTATTATGCGGTGACGGATGAAAGCGGACACTTCCAATTGACGGACGTTCCGCCGGGGACTTATGAAATCGTGGCCTGGCACGAAGGCTGGCGGCTGGCGGGCAGGGAGCAGTCCTACGATGTTCTGACGGAACATACTGTCGCCCGGCCGATCTATACCGAACCAAAAACTTGGGAGAAATCGGTGACGGTCACCGGCGACAAGACCAGCGTGGTTGACTTTACGATCTCCGAGAAGTGATCAAACTTGAAAATGCGCAGTGACCTGCGCGTTTGACCCCTATTCGGACCATCTTCGAAAGAGCAGAGCTCCGTTGGTGCCGCCGAAGCCGAAGGAGTTGGACATGGCGTATTCGACTTTGGCTTTGCGGGCATGGTTGGGGACGAAATCCATGGCATCGGTTTCGGGATCCTGTTTCACAAGGTTGATGGTGGGAGGCAGGATCTGATCGCGGAGAGCGAGGACGGTGATGCCGGCCTCCAGGCCCCCGGCGCCACCGAGCAAATGCCCGGTCATCGATTTGGTGGAGCTGACGGGAATGGTGCGCGAACCGAAGAAATTGCGGATGGCGTGGGCCTCGAGGGTGTCGCCGATGGGCGTGGAAGTACCGTGGGCATTAACGTAGTCGACTTTGTCCGGGCTGATCTTGGCGTCGCGCACGGCGTTGCGCATCACGCGAAATCCACCTTCATGCTCGGGAGCGGGTTGCGTCATGTGGTAGGCGTCGCCGGACATGCCGTAACCGGCCACTTCCGCCAGGATGGTGGCGCCGCGCCGCTTCGCGTGTTCCAGCTCTTCCAGCACCAGGATGCCCGCGCCTTCGCCCATGACAAATCCGTCGCGATCCTGATCCCAGGGACGGCTGGCTTTTTCCGGTTCATCGTTGCGAGTGGAAAGCGCGCGCATGGCGGCGAATCCACCAACGCCCATGGGAGTGATGGCAGCTTCCGATCCGCCGGCAATCATTACGTCGGCATCGTCGTGCTGAATGATGCGAAACGAATCTCCCACGGAATGAGCGCTGGTGGTGCAGGCAGTGGCCGTAGCCTCGTTGGGACCCTTGGCTCCGAAGCGCATGGAAACGTGGCCGGCGGCCAGGTTGATGATGGCGGCGGGAATAAAAAAAGGAGAAATCTTGCGCGGTCCGCCCTCGAGCAATGCGGCATGTTCGCGCTCGATGATGTCGAATCCACCGATGCCGGAGCCGATGTGAACGCCGACGCGCTCGGCATTTTCGGGAGTGATTTTCAGCCCCGACATTTTGAACGCTTCATCCGCGGCAGCGATGGCCAGATGAATGAAGCGTCCCATTTTTTTGACTTCTTTTTTTTCGATGAAATTCAGAGGATCGAAGTTCTTGACCTCGGCGGCAATCTGGCAGGCGAAATTGCTGGAGTCGAACTGGGTGATGCGGGTCACGCCGCTCTTGCCGGCGAGCACGGCCTGCCACACCTCTCCGGTGGTGTTGCCCACGCCGCAGATCAGGCCAATGCCGGTAACCACGACCCTGCGTCCCAACCTACTTGCCGCCTTTCGAATGCTTGGAGATGTAATCGATGGCGTCCTGCACGGTGCGGATTTTTTCCGCGTCTTCGTCGGGAATTTCGATGTCGAAGCCTTCTTCGAACGCCATCACCAGTTCGACCGTGTCGAGTGAATCCGCTCCCAGGTCGTCTACAAACGAAGCGCTGGAAGTGACTTCGCCTTCGTCCACGCCTAGTTGCTCTACGATAATCTGCTTCACTTTCTCGTCAACAGCTGCCATGTTTCTCCTCGCTTCAATTCAATTTGATTTGAAATTCAATGTTCGGACTCATGCCTCTCTTCAGCCGCGCGTATGCTCGGGATCTTTTACGGCTCGTTACTCGAATGCCTGGGCAATGGAAAAAGGCGAACGTGTAGTGTAATCGTCCCAGTGAATTGGTGTAAAGGAATGGAAACGCCGCTCGGGACGAACCTTTCACCGAATTCGGATCGGACATCTGATCCTAAAGGTTAGCGGTTCCTGCGGTCAAACCGCATGGCCGGTTATGATTGGGCGGTTGCACCTGGGGTGACGGAGAATCGAGTGATGGAGTTCCTTGTGAAGCAGCTGTGGGTATGGCTTCTGGCGTTGTGCCCAATCGCGCTTGCGGCGCCCTGCCCGACGAATCAAACAAAAGACGCGAATGCTCTCGTCCAGAGCGAGTGGACGTGGGCCAAGGCCCTGGAGGAGCATGACTCGGCGGGCTTGAGCTGTTTACTGGCTGCGGAGTTTGAAGACGCGGGCCCGGACGGGACGCTGCAGGATCGTGACACGACGCTGGCCAAGGTTGCCAAACATCCGCTCGTGCATCATGAATTGACGGAGATGCAGCCCCACGTGCGCGGGGATTTCGGCTACATTCGAGGCCTGGCAACGGCAGTGGACGCGCAGGGAAATGTTCTTGCGAAAGTTCGCTTCACTGACATCTATGTTTATCGCGACGGACGATGGCAAGCGGTAGCGGCGCATGAATCCATGCTGCCGTGAGGCCTTGGGTAACGCCATCGCAACTAAGGAGCGTCAAGAATCTATGCGGGCTGTGGTGCAGCGGGTAAGCCGCGCGCAGGTGACGGTGAGCGGCGAGATTGTTGGGCAGATCGATCTGGGGCTGCTGGTTTTACTGGGAGTGGGTCGCGAAGATACCGAGGCCGATGCCACCTATCTGGCCGATAAAATCTGCAGCCTGCGCGTCTTTGAGGACCAAAGGGGAAAAATGAATCGCAGCGTGCGCGAGGTTGGCGGCAGCGTGCTGGCGGTTTCGCAGTTCACGCTTTACGGGGATGTAAGGCGTGGGAAGCGGCCATCATTCGACGAGGCTGCGCCTCCGGAGAAAGCGCGGCAGCTTTATGAATTCTTCCTGGAAAGAATGCGCGCGGCGGAAGTGCGCTGCGAGTCTGGGCGCTTTCAAGCGGCGATGCAAGTGGAGCTGGTGAATGAAGGACCGGTGACCATCCTGTTGGATTCCACGAAAACGTTTTGAGGCGGCCTGTTGGGTGATAACCTTTTCCTGTGTCCTCCAATCTTGAGCCGGGCGCGCGTCTTCCCAGGCCGGCACGATCGCCTGCGGGGCTTGCGGTTGCCCTTGCTGCCGGGCTAATCATCGGAGTACTAGGCGTCGGAGCGATGGGATGGCTGATGCTCTCGCGACATTCCGGCCGAGATCTTTTGGGGCATGTATTCTCTGCGGTAACGGGCCGGACCCTCAGCATCGACGTTAGCCAGCCCGTCGTGGTCGATCGCATTCAAAGGCTGCAGCGGCTGGAGACCGTGGTCTACACCATGGACAAACTGGTGACCGGCGCGAAGGAAAATCCAGTTCTCCCGGATTTTCTTGCGGGAGACCGGCTGCTGATGATGGTTCACGGCGAAGTGGTGGCGGGGATCGATTTCTCGAATTTAAAATCCGGCGATGTGCGCGTGGATGGCAAGCGGATTCATTTACATCTTCCTGCGGCGGAGGTCTTCAGCACCCGGCTTGACAGTGGCAAGACCCGGGTGTATTCGAGGCAGACGGGACTGCTGGTACCGACCGATCCGAACCTGGAAACGCAGGTGCGACAAGAGGCCGAGCGCGAGCTGCAGCAGTCGGCGCTGGCCGACGGCATCCTGCAAACCGCTCAACAGAATTCGGCTTCGACGATCACCAGCCTGTTACAAGGGCTGGGTTTTGAGAAGATCGAGTTGGAATAAGGCAGTGACCAGGCCCGAAAATGGACGGTCTAAGCGCTCTGCGACGACATGGCAAGATGGGTCAGACATTAATCGCGTTGGTTTGCCTGGGGATCTTCGCGAATCTCGGCTGGGCGAAAGCCAAGGGTAAAGTCGAAAAAGAAGCGCTGACCTTCGACGGTAAGAAACGCACTTACTACCTATTTGCTCCGCCAGGCCTTACCGCTCCCGCTCCGCTGCTACTGCTGCTGCATGGTTCCGGTCACGATGGCACGTCGCTCATCGATCCGTGGAAATCGCTGGCCGAAAAAGAAGGGCTCATTCTGGTTGCGCCCGACTCTTATAACTCCATGGTGTGGGATCAACGGGTGGATGGTCCCGACTTTTTGCACGCCGTGATCAGCGAGGTGCAAGCGAAGAAGCAGGTCGATGCGAGGCGTGTATATCTGTTCGGACATTCAGGTGGCGCGATGTATGCGCTTTACTTGTCGATTATTGAGTCGCAGTATTTCGCGGCCACTGCGATTCATGCCGGCGCCTTGCTCGAAAGCAATTTCAAGCTCATTCCCTTCGCGAAGAGAAAAATTCCCATCGCGATCTGGGTGGGTACGATAGATGCGTCATTCCCGATGGAGCAGGTGAAGGCCACGGCAGATGCGTTTCGAGCGCATGGCTTTGCGGTGGAAGTTCACAGTATGCCGGGTCACGACCACAACTACTACACGGTCGCAGCGGATGTGAATGGCGCGGCGTGGAAAATGTTGAGCGAAAACAAACTGGATCAGGAGCCGAATTTTCAAGTGCTGTCGAAAGGGACGGATCAACTGCAGACCGCGCCCTCGCCATCGAATGCAAATAATGAGGCCGATCTGAGCTTAACGCCTGAGGGCGTGGACGCCTCGATCTGGGCCGCAGCCAAGCCTTATGTCGACGATCCATTAGAACAAATCACAGCCAGCATCCATGAATTGCGAGGGCTCCAGCCCACGGACGATCAACAAACGCTTCCCGAAATTCTAAAGAAGACGGCGGATAAAACGGTGGACCTGCTCGCAAAAATGCCCAACGTAATTTCTCAGGAGAGTGTGAGCACCAAGGTGGAACCGAGAGGCCCGACCTGGCATCAGGAGTTCGAATATTTAGTTCTGCGCCATGAAACCAAGGGAGAGGTGACGCTGGACGAGTATCGAACCAGCAAGGATAAGACGGTTGGAACGCCACTCTCTCAGGGCTCGGTGAACGCGTGGGTGCTGTTTCATCCCGGCAACATGGAGGAGTCGAGATTTCGTTTCTTCGGCCGCCAAAGCGTGGATGGCCACGCGACGCTGGTTGTAGGCTTCGTACAGATCCCCGAGAAAGTGAAATTTCCTGGACATGTGAATTTTCTGAATTCGTCGATTCCAGTTCTATTCCAGGGAATTGCGTGGATCGACGAATCCGATTTCCGGATCGTCCGCCTGCGAACGGATTTGCTCGCTCCGCGCCCGGATATCTATCTGCGATCGCTCACCTCGGAAGTGCGCTTTGCCGAAGTCCACGTCTTCATCAACGATTCGCCGGTCTGGCTGTGGCTGCCGCGCGAATCCACTGTCACCTGGGATTTCAAAGGCCAGACGGTGGAGCAGTTCCACAAGTACTCGACTTTCAAGGTGTATCACACGAAGACACGGCTGATCATGTAAGCGCTGGCTAGAACAACTTCCCCGATAAATTCTGTTCGATGTATTTCTTGCTGTCGAATTTTTTCCCGGTGCTCGCGCCTGACATGTAACGGATCTGGCCGAAGATGGGGCGCTCAAACCAGGGCCGGTCGAATTTGCCGACGATCGACCACGCGATGCCCGCATATCCATTGGGGTCGCGGCCATCGAGAAGATATTTGTCGTTCAGTTTCACGGCCGTTTGGTAGGCTGGGGCCGGAGACGGCGTCCACTCAAGAATTTTCTTGGCCCAATACATTCGCATGTAGTTGTGCATCCAGCCGGTGTTGACCATCTGCCTCTGAGCGGCATTCCACAGTGGATCGTGGGTCTCGGCATTTTCCAGTTGCGCTTCCGTGTAGGTGATCGGTCGAGGATCTTTGGCATGTTTCGCCAGAGTGCGGTGCGCCCACGCTTCGCCAACCTCGAAGTTGTCATATTTGGAATTGAAGCGCACCAGATTGATGGAGAGTTCCCGCCAGAGGATGAGTTGATTTAAGAAAGCTTCTTTGTCGGCCTTCGGAGCGTCCGATTTAGTCACGGCCAGCGCGACCGTGAGCGGGCCGATGTGGCCGAAGTGGAGATAGGGAGACAGGCGGCTGGTGCGATCGCGTTCCGGCTTGTTGCGTCCGGTGCCGTAGCCGGGCAATTTATGCCGGATGAATTCGTGGAGCAGACGCAGGGCTTCCTTGCTCCCGCCCCGCCATTGCGAAACGGGCGCAACGGAACGATCAAGTTTCCAGCCGCTCGTGATATCGATATCCGGAGGGAGAGAGAAAAGTTCCCTCGGCTTCTTCCATGAAATATGAGCCGCAGTATTCTTCGGTGCGATCAGGAATTTTGGCAGTTGCGCTTGCAGTCGCGGCCGGATGATGTGAGCCGCGTATTGCGCTTTTTGCAAGATGTGCGACGGAACGATCACGTCGGCATCGACGGTCCACAGCGGCACGCGCAATTTCTCGGCAGCTTTCACGCGCCAGGATTCGGGCTCCCGCATGGGATTCTCGTCGCCCACTACCAGCGCGGCTTTCACTTCGTCGCAAAATTGCAGCAGACTATGTTCGGGAAAGCGTCGAAGCACGAAGCCGATGTTTTTTTCCCGCAGCGATTCGGCGATATCCGCAATGCCTTCCGACAAGAAATGATAATGACGAAGATTCGCGTGCGGATAAAAAGGCACCGGTGCAAGGAACACGACGATGGGCTTGTGCATTTCGTTCGCGGCCGCGACAGCCACGTCAAGAGCGGGATTATCGATGCCCCGCTGGGTCCGTTGCATCCAGTAGACAACGCAGGCTCCTTCCGGATCGGGCGCTCCGGCGCGGCGGACGGCAACTCGCGCATCATTCTGAACTTTCAGCAATTCGGACATAATTAGGCGCTCACGAAATTTCCAGTGTGCAGTTTAATCGCAGTAATTAATGCGAGGCCAGAATCACATCGGTCGCGCGCGCGGCTTCGGAAGCCTCCTTTACGTCGTGAGTTCGCAGGATGTGGGCGCCCTTGAGAATCAGCGCGGTATGGACTGCTAAATTCGCGTAGAGCCTTTCCGTCACCGGCGCGTCTTTTCCGTCTTTCGCCAGCATGCGTCCAATGAAAGATTTTCTTGATGTTCCGACCACCAAGGGGAATCCCAGCGATTGCAACTCCTGGAAGCGCGCAAGCAACGGATAATTTTGTTCGAAGTTTTTTCCGAAACCAAAACCCGGGTCGACGGCTATTTTTTCCCGGCGCACTCCAACCACCACGGCGGCTTCCACCCACTCTCTCAGTTCGCGTTTGACCTGCAGAACGATATCGCCCGGCGGCGGCAAAGTGCGCCATTCTTCAGGACGGCCCCGCATGTGCATTAATATGACTCCGCATTTCAGATCGGCGACAGTCCTGGACATCTGCGGGTCCCAGCGAAATCCGCTAACATCGTTTACGATTTCCGCGCCCGCACCTACAGCGGCGCGCGCTACGTTGGATTTGTAGGTGTCGATCGAGATCACCGCATCGGGGCGCGCCTTTCTAAGGCCCTCGATCACGGGCACTACGCGCTGCAATTCTTCCTCTGCACTCACGGCTGCGACCTTCGCCCCGGGCCGGGTCGATTCTCCGCCTATATCAAGGATGTCCGCCCCCTGATCGAGAAGCTGAATGCCGTGCGCGATGGCTTCTTTCGGCTCGAAGTGCAGGCCGCCGTCAGAAAAAGAATCGGGGGTTACGTTGATAATGCCCATGATCAGCGAGCGTTTGCCCAGTTCCAGCGAGCGTTTCCCCAGGCTCCATTGAAAGACGGCGCGCATGCGGGCGATTCTAACTTAAAAGACGAGCGAAGAAAGAGATCAGCATTTATGATCTCAGGTCATGCTGCAGGCTGAAAATCATGAAAGCTAAGATTCGATGCTCCCAAAAACGGCAACCCATCGCGATTCTCATCACGCAGCGGCGGGCTGCGCTGAAGCGCGGCGGCTGGGTAGCGGCAGCCGTCGCAACCCTGATTCTCGCCGTGCTGGCGGGATGCGATGTGGAGCGCCGCAAATCGGACGCAGAACTGGGGCTCAATCGTCAGCAAGCCGCTGGGCGTAAGCTGTATGACAATCACTGCGATCGCTGCCACAACGCTTATTCTACGAAGGGGAAAAAAGGACCGGGGCTCAAAGGTCTCTTCCAGCATCCGTACCTTCCTCTGAGCGGATTGCCCGCGAATGATGATCGGGTCGGAGATATTATCCGCAACGGACGCCCGAATATGCCGGGCTATAGCCAGGTGCTCAGTGCCGAGGATATGCAGGATTTGCTGGTTTACCTGCATACGCTGTGAAGGTGGAGCACCGCGCCATCACGCGCCTCGTGGCATAATCTTCGAGTGAAGGCCGCCATCCCATCGCAGTTATTTCGCAAGCTCCCTTCGGTGGACGACTTGATGCTATTACCTTCCATCGCCGAACTGGCTGCGAGCTATGGTTATCCATCCGCAGTAGATGCCGCGCGCAGCGTGCTTTCGGGGCTGCGGCAAGAAATTGCCTCGGGATTGCTGAACGAGGAGAGGCTGACCCTTGCGCTTTCCGGTTTGCCGGAAGCAGTGGAGAATCAGCTTCGGCGGGAGATTAGCTATTCACTGCGGCCGGTGATCAACGCCACCGGAGTCATCCTCCACACCAACCTTGGCCGCGCTCCGCTTGGCGAAGAGGCAATTGCGCACATCCGAGAAACTGCTGCAAGCTATTCCAATCTGGAGTTCGATATCGAGACCGGTTCGCGCGGCAAGCGCGACGCCCATGTGGATGGTCTGTTGCGCAAGTTGCTCAGTGACGGTGCGCTCGGCGCAGGATCTGCGCGAGATGTTGCGACAATCGTTGTCAACAATAATGCGGCCGCCGTGCTGCTAGCGCTTAATACTTTTGCCGAGCACGGAGAAGTCATTGTTTCGCGCGGCGAATTGGTGGAGATCGGCGGATCGTTCCGCATTCCAGATGTAATGGCCAAGTCGAGCGCGATCCTGCGTGAGGTGGGCACGACGAATCGCACGCGCATTGCCGATTACGAGAGCGCGATCAACGAACGTACTCGCCTTTTACTGCGGGTGCATCGCTCGAATTTCGAGATCACGGGTTTCACCGAGCAGCCTACCACCGCAGAGCTGGCAGAATTGGCGCGGAATCGCGGCATCCCGTTGATGGAAGATCTGGGCAGTGGCGCATTGTTCGATCTGCGCTCGATTGGAATTGGGGACGAACCGGGTGTGATGGATAGCTTGCGAAGCGGTGTGAACCTTGTTACCTATAGCGGCGACAAGCTGCTGGGGGGGCCGCAGGCCGGACTGATCAGCGGCGATGCGGAGCTGATTGCGCGCATGCGATCGAACTCGTTGTTTCGGGCGTTGCGAGTGGACAAGATGATTTATGCCGCGCTGGAAGCGACACTTCAAGCCTATGTGCGGCGCGATCACGAGGCGATTCCAGCACTGCGCATGATGCGGCTCACGAAGGATGAGATTGGCAAGAGGGCCGAGGCTCTGGCGGCGCTAGTCACCGCGGCAAAGTTGAAAATTGAAATTCTAGATGGCGAATCGATCATCGGCGGAGGCGCGGCTCCTTCCTCCGTTCTTCCAACGCGCTTGCTAGCGGTTCACTGCGACGGCGTAAGCGCCGACGAATTGGCGGCGCGCTTGCGTGCGGCAAATCCGCCCATCGTCGCCCGGGTTGAAGAGGGCCGCGTGCGGCTCGATCTGCGAACAGTTTTTCCGGAGCAGGACGCCGCGCTTGCCGCCGCCCTGAGCGCCATCGCCGGATGATGGATTGGCATCGAATGCAATGTGGCCATCCTTTATACCGTTGGGCATTCAACCCGCGAGTTCGACGATCTAGTCGAAACGCTGCGGGCCCATGAAATCCGCACGTTGCTGGACATCCGCGCGTTCCCCATGTCGCGGCGGTTGCCGCAATTTAATCGCGAGTCGCTCGAAGCAAATCTGGCAGCGGCTGGAATCTCCTACATCTGGATGAAGGCTCTCGGCGGTTATCGCAAGAAAATTCTCGAAGAGTCTCCTCACATCGCTCTGCGCAACCAAAGTTTTCGCAACTACGCCGACTATATGCTGACTGCGGAATTCCAAAATGCGATCGCCGAAGTGGTGAAGCGCGCCGGCGAATCCCGCACCGCTTACATGTGCGCGGAGCGCGTGTACTTTCGCTGCCATCGCATGCTGGTCTCGGACTGGCTGGTGGCGCACGGACACGAAGTGATGCACATCGAGAGCAGCGTCCCGGCGAAGCCCCATCGTCTCACGGCGGACGCGCGCATCATCGACGGCGAGCTGCTTTACCGCGGTGACCGCTTGTTGTAAGCTCCACTCCTTCTGCTAGACTTGTCCGTCCAATTTACTCATGTCTGCCACCATTCAAGCCTCCCCGCGGCGTCTATCGGAACAGGTGTTCTCGAACGAGGTATCTCAGCGCACCCTGCTTCTGGGCCTTGGCCTCACCAGTTTCGCAGCGTTGTTGCTGGAGCTGGCGCTGACCCGATTGTTCTCCGTGGTGTTGTTCTATCACTTCGCATTTCTCGCGATCTCAATCGCGTTGCTGGGACTGGGCGCAGGCGGAGTGTTTGCTTACATGGCGAAGCGGTGGATATCGACGCAATATTCCGGCGGATTCGGTCTGCGAAAGCTGGCGGCGCGCCTGTGTCTGTCGAACTCGATCGCAGTACTTCTTGTGCTTGAAATTGTGCTGCACGTGCCCGTGGCGCTGGAAGTGTCCGGGGCAAACTTTCTGCGGCTGACCATTCTCTATCTCGCGGCCGCCGTGCCGTTTTTCCTTACCGGCATTTTATTCTCGGTGGTTTTTGCTCGCGAAACCCGGCGGATTCCGCTGCTCTACGGTGCGGATTTATGCGGGGGCGCGCTGGCCTGCCTGGCCGTGGTGCCGCTTCTCAACTGGATCGGTGGCCCGAATACGATTCTCGCATCAAGCGTAGCTTTGAGCGTGGCGGCGGCGACGTGGGCGCCTTCGCGCGCGGGACGCCGGACGGCAGAGGCTGTGCTCGCATGCTTTCTATTGCTTATCGTCGGGAACTTTTCAGGCCGCATCATCGATGTGGTCTATGCCAAAGGAATGTTCCGCGATCCTGCATGGGTGGAATTTGCCCGCTGGAACGCCTTGTCGCGGGTGGAAGTCGATCGTCAGAACCAGGCCAAAGCGATCGTGATTGACGCCGACGCCTCCACCTACATCATGAACGCCAAACCCGAGGAGGTGCGCGGAACGCCGTGGGAAGAAATTCTGATGTCCGCCCCGCCCGCGTTGGCGAATGTTCTGCGGCCGCACGGAGAGTTCGCGATTATTGGCCCCGGCGGCGGTGTGGACGTGCTCCGCGCCCTCGCCAGCGGCAGCCCCAGCGTGACCGGGATCGAAATTAATCCCATCATCGCCAACACCATCATGCGCGGCCGCTATGCTGCATATTCCAATCATCTCTACCAGCGTCCCGATGTGCATCTGCAGGTCACGGACGGGCGCAGTTATCTACGATCAACGCAGCAGCGCTTTGACGTGGTGCAGATGACGCTGGTGGATACCTGGGCGTCCACTGCGGCGGGAGCGTTCGCGCTCAGCGAAAATAATCTCTATACGGTGGAAGCGTTCGAAGAATATTTCGGACACTTGAAGCCGGATGGAATGATTGCCATCACGCGCTGGGAGTTTCGTGAGCCGCGCGAAGCGTTGCGCGTGGTGGCGGTGGCCATGGAAGCGCTGCACCGGCTTGGCGTCTCCAATCCCGCCAGAAACTTTATCGTTGCTTCGCAAGGGGCGCTCGATGAAGACGGCATTCCTGTGGTTGTTCTGGCCAAGAAGACAGCTTTTAGCGCCGAGGAAGAAGCTGCCGTGAGGGCTCACTTCACACGGTACAGCCGACTCCGTCCGTTATATCTTCCGTCCGATCTGACGTTGAATCTGGTGTCGATCCCGGCGAACGCGCCTTTCAGCGAACTCATCGCCAGCAACGATCCTTACGCCTTTGCCCGGCGATACGCTTACAATGTAGCGCCGGTCGACGACAACGCTCCGTTTTTCTTTTTCACGCTGAAAGCAAGCCAGATCCTCAAGCATCGCGGTTTGCACGCCGGAATCGACTGGAAGGTCAATCTCGGCGTGCTGGTTCTGCTTCTGGTGCTCGTGATATCCGCGGTGGCCGTAGGATTTTTTCTGATCTTGCCTCTGGCGTTGCAACCCGGAGGAGTTCGCCAGTCTCCGTTGCCGCTGCTTTATTTTGTTGCGCTCGGCTTGGGTTACATTCTGGTGGAGATTGCTTTCATTCAGCGCTTCGTGCTGTTCCTCGGGCATCCCACCTATGCGCTCACCGTGGTGATCTTTCTGCTGATGCTGTCGAGCGGCGCGGGCAGCCTGTTCTCACGCCTTGCGCTGCGCCGTGCCGAACTGGCCTGGATACCGATCGCATTGGTGATCGTGGCACTGAGTGCAGAATTATTTCTCCTGCCTCGCTGGTTGGCCGCATGGGTGGGACTGGAATTTAGCTTTCGCCTCCTGGTGAGTGGCGTACTTTTAATTCCGCTCGGCTTTCTGATGGGAATGCCGTTCCCGACCGGCCTGCGCGCGATGGCCGCGATCCCTGTGCAAGATTACTCAAGTCAGGAAATGTCTCATCGGATCGGCGACGACAACGCTGTGGAATGGGCGTGGGCGATGAATGCCGCAGCCAGCGTGCTAGGCTCGGTGTTGGCGATGGTTGTCGCGATCCAATTCGGATTAAATGTGACTTTGGCCTGTGGAATTGCGGCCTACGCGTTTTCCTTATTCATGTTGCCGGCGCTTCGCTGGCGAACTCCGGCCTGAGCCTGGCATCTCCAAAATTATCGGTTTGTTATGATGCTCGCAGCATATTCGCCGTTCCCCCTGGTTACGGGGTGGTAATCGAGCGGCGGCCTTGAGGAGATCTCGTGCCGAGTCAGAAACAAATCAAATGGTCGCAGCTGCGAGTGGGTCTGACTGTCATCTTCGCCAGCGCCACGCTGGCTTTACTCCTTTTTTTAATGTCCGGAACGGGCGGTTATTTTTCGCATCGCATCACGCTTATCTCTTATTTCGATAATGCCGGTGGATTGCGCGTTGGTGCGCCGGTGCGCTTGAGCGGTGTGGATATCGGCAACGTCGCCGCCATCCGCGTGGTTCCCGACCCCGACAAGAAAATCACTCCGGTTGAAATCATCATGAAGGTGAGCACCAAATACGGCTTCAATCTGCACCGTGATTCTTACACCTCGCTGGACACGGCCGGAGTGTTGGGCGAAACCTTTCTCGATATCGATAGTGCCCAGGCCGTGGGCCCCTTGGCGCAGAACGGCGATACTCTTCCCACGCATGTGCACCCCGACTTCAATGAAGTAGTAACCGCGAGCCAGGGCACGCTGCAAAATATGGACGCCCTGCTCAAGCGGGCGGACCGGATCCTGGCCTTCGCCGAAAGCGGCAAGGGGTCGCTCGGCAAGTTGATTTATGATCCTGTCCTCTATGATCGATTGTCGCAGGTGGTAACGGAGTTCAAAGGCATTGTGGACGACGTTGCCCAGGGACAAGGCAGTCTGGGGAAGTTGATCAAGGATAATGACGCTTATAACAAGTTCGTTGCCACACTCGACAAAATGAACAAGGTGGCCGACGATCTGCAGGCTGGCAAGGGAAGCGCCGGGAAATTCCTGAAAGACCCGTCTCTGTATAACAATGCCAACGAAACCATTGCGAATTTGAAACAGGTGAGCGCCGACATCAACGAGGGCAAGGGGACGCTTGGCCGGCTAACAAAGGATGAAGAACTAGCCAGAAAGATCGACACCACTGTGACCAAGCTGGCCGCCCTTACCAGCGATCTGGAGGCTGGTCGAGGGAGCTTTGGGAAACTATTCAAAGACGATGCGCTGTACAACAACGCCAATAAGATGTTGGAGGAGACTCAGGGCTTAATTAAAGCGATCCGGGAAGATCCCAAGAAATATCTCAGCATCAAGCTGCACGTTTTCTGAAGGTGTGAAGAGCCGAAGACTGATCGTCTCAGTGTTCGCCGATGCCGAAAACCGCGCCCAGCATCAGAATGGCGAGCACTCCAAAAGAGATCGCGCCGTACTTCCAATCTTTTTCGCGCAGAAATAAAACGCCCGCCACCGCAACTCGTACTACGGGCGTAGCCAGCATCAGCAGAACCCCGGCGCGTTCGATGTCCTCGGCAATGCTGCTATGCGTGAGCAGGCCCAGCGCTAATCCGGCAAGCATAATGAAGAAACAACTGAACGCGCCGACTCGCAGAACGAGTGCGACGATGCGGTCAAACCCAGGTTCGCGCAGCTCGCTCACGCCACCCCTCCCCGTAGTAAGTGCACGATGAGATGACCCGCAAGATAAAACATAATGGCCACCAATAAGTAGATGACATATTTTGTTTTGATCCGCGGCGCCAAACGCGCCCCCAGCAGCGAGCCGAGGAACACACCGACCGCCAGCGGCGCGGCGAGTTTTACCAGAATATCCCCGCGCCGGTAATAGACGATGGCGCTGGCCGTGGCGGTGACGCCGATCATGAAATTCGAAGTCGCGGTCGCCACCATCAGCGGTACGTTCATAAAGAGATACATCAGCGGAACTTTGATGGGACCGCCGCCGATGCCAAGCAAACCGGAAAGTCCTCCCGCGACGAGAGACGCGGCCAGCCCCAACGGGTAATGCTGCGGTTCATACGGCGGAATCACCGTCTCGCCGCCGCTATTAGCCGGAGGCAATTCATGGGTCTTTACTTTTCCGCCGCGCACTAAAATCGTAATCGAGCTATACAAGAGGAACCCGGCGAACAATCCTTCCAGCACGCTGCGGTTAAAATAGCCGACCAGATATGCGGTTACGGCTGCGCCAAATGAAGTTGCCAGTTCAAGGGTCATGCCCAGGCGTATGTCCGTTGTGTGACGCTGGAGGTGCACCGAGGAACTGGCCGCCGAAGTAGTGATTACCGCAACCAGGCTGGTGCCAATCGCCTGCCGGATAGGGATTCCGAAGTGCAGCGCGAGGATGGGTGTAAGCAGAACGCCGCCGCCAATCCCGGTCAACGCTCCGAGCATACCTGCAAAAAAGCCCAGCAGCACCAGAAGCGCGCTTAGCATCTCGCGTTTATGAGACTACTCGCGGAGTCGATGTGGATTCGGCCTGCTCGTGGGCGTGGTAACTTGAGCGCACCATCGGTCCAGATTCAACATGGCGGAACCCGAAGCGCAGAGCCTGATTGCGCAAGTCACGAAATTCTTCGGGAGTGTAGAAGCGGGCAATCGGAAGGTGGTCGCGCGAGGGCCGCAGATATTGCCCAACCGTAAGAATGTCAACGCCGCGCTCGCCGAGGTCGCGGAATACCTCAACCAGCTCGTCGGATGATTCGCCCAATCCAACCATGACGCCACTCTTCGTCACCATGCCCGGGGAAAATTTCTTGGCGTTCTCGAGCAGTTGGAGTGTGCGCTCGTAGCGTGCTCCGGAACGAACAGCGCGATAAAGCCGTGGCACGGTTTCGGTATTGTGATTAAGAACGTCGGGCTGCGCCTCAAGCACGATTCTCAGCGGCTCTTCAAGCCCCTGGAAATCAGGGATGAGCACCTCGATACGGCAATCCGAAATAAGCTCGCGAATCTCGCGGATGGTTTCGGCGAAAACCTGCGCCCCGCCAACGTTGTCATCGTCTCGATTCACGCTGGTGATTACTGCGTGCTTCAGTCCGAGGGTAGCAACCGCTTCGGCCACGCGACGCGGCTCATCCCAATCGATAGGCTGCGGCCGGCCCTTTGGAACCGCGCAAAATCCGCAACGCCGTGTGCAAATATCGCCGAGCAGCATGAAGGTTGCGGTTTTGTGATTCCAGCATTCGCCAATATTAGGACACTGCGCCGACTCGCAGACCGTGTGCAATCCCAACCCGCGCGCCAACTTCTTCAGGTCGTGAAAATTGTCGCCCACGGGCGCTTTGGCTCGCAACCACTCCGGCTTGGGCACACGGAGCGGTGGGCTGACCTCAATCTGAATCAGTTGGAAAGCGCCTGCCATCTCTTGATTCTATCAGTCGATTTACCACTTCAGCCAACTTCAACCAGACCGTAAGTGTGCTGCCAGCGCGTGCGCAGCGCTACCAGCGCTCGACTGATTTCAACTTGCGTCACCTCCGAATCAGGTCCGGCCATCACCACCGCGGCTTCGCGCTTTGCCAACTCCAGCAGTTGCCGGTCACGAATCAGATTGGCCACGCGGAAATTCGGCATCCCAGCCTGCCGCGTGCCAAAAAATTCTCCCGGCCCGCGCAGTTCAAGATCGAGTTCTGCAATCTGGAATCCATCGTTGGTGCGCACCATGGCTTCGAGCCGTCGCTCGCCCTCTTCGCTGACTTTGCCGCCGGTCATTAATATGCAAAACGACTTCGCCGCGCCTCTTCCAATGCGACCACGCAATTGATGAAGTTGCGCCAGGCCAAAGCGTTCCGCATGCTCAATCACCATCACGGTTGCGTTGGGCACATCCACTCCAACTTCGATCACCGTGGTCGCAACCAGGATCTGCAACTCGCCTTTCTGAAACATCCGCATGACCTGATCCTTCAGATCGGAATCCAGCCGCCCATGCAGTAATCCGACCTTCAGATCGGAAAATATTTTGCCGCTCAGTTCGCGATACATCTTGACGGCAGCTTTCAACTCACTCTCTTCGCTCTCCGCGATTACCGGATAAACAACATAAGCCTGATGCCCGGCCTCAACCTGCTTGCGCAAGAAGTTCCACACTTCGGAAGAACGATCATCCGTAATTTTCCGCGTGACGATCGGCGTGCGGCCGGGTGGAAGTTCATCGAGCACGCTGAGGTCAAGATCTCCATACAACGTCAGCGCCAGAGTGCGCGGAATCGGAGTTGCCGTCATCACCAGAACGTCCGGCTCCGCTAGATTCTTCACTTCTACTTCTGCCGCAGAACCCGCGCCAGAAGATTGCGAAGATTGAGATCTCCCCTCGCCGCCCTCTCCCGATTTCTTCATCAACTTAAGCCGCTGCAAAACACCGAAGCGGTGCTGCTCGTCCACGATGACCAGTCCCGGTTTCGCGAACTCAACTTTCTCCTCCAGCAGTGCATGCGTCCCGATCACGAGCTGTGCATTACCTTGCGCGATGTGGCGGCGAATTTCGCGTTTGCGATCCGACTCCAAAGAGCCCGTCAGCAACACGATGCGATACCCGGCATTCTCCAGAATCCTGCGCGCAGAAAAATAATGCTGCTGCGCCAGAATTTCCGTGGGCGCCATCAGCGCCACCTGGTAACCGTTCTCTATGGCGATGATGGCCGCCTGAAAACTAACGATAGTTTTTCCCGAACCAACATCTCCCTGCAGTAATCGCCGCATGGGATGCGACTTCTGCATGTCGTCGGCAATCTCTTTCAACACACGTTTCTGCGCGGCGGTAGGATGAAAAGGAAGAATTTTCTTGATCGCCTGCCGCACTCGATCATCCAGGCGAAAAGCAACTCCAGTTTCCGCCTTTTGCTGGCGGCGCTTTAGTTCCAATCCCAGCTCGATGAAAAACAATTCTTCAAAAATCAGCCGGATGTGCGCCGGCGTGCGCGACGATTGCAAATCGGCCAGGCTTTCGCCCGGTTCCGGCCAATGAACCTTCCACAGCGCCTCGCGCGCCGAAACCAGCGCCAGCCGCTCGCGGACGGCTGCCGGAATGGTCTCCACGAGATCGGGAGTGAGATCTTCGAGCGCCTTGCGAATGATACGCCGGAACCAGCGGGCAGTTACGCGGCCCTGCCCCGCCGACTCGTAAATGGGCACAATGCGGCCCACTTCGAGCGACGCCGCAGCCTTGTCCTCCGAGCCTTCCGCGCCGGCATCTCCCAGCATTTCAAACTGCGGCTGGATGATCTGCAACTCGCCACTCTTCGTGTCCTGCTCCACCTTGCCGTAGAGCGCGATCAATTCGCCGGCCTTGAATTTATCCTGCAGATACGTCGCGTTGAACCAAAGGCATTTCAGCCGGGATCGTCCCTGCCCAACGGTTAACTGAAAGATGGGCATGCGTCGCGTCCGAAACAGGCCAGAGTTGCGGACTTCAGCGATAACAGTGGCCATCTCCCCAGGCCGCAGTTCCGCAATCCCGCGCGGATTCAGCCGGTCCTCATAACGAAACGGCAAATAGTTCAGCAGATCGCCCACGGTCGCAATGCCCTTGGTAGCGAGCACCTCCGCCAGCTTCGGACCGATTCCCTTGACGTACTGCACGGGCGTGGTGAGTTCAAGCATGGAGAGTTCTGAAGGAATGTTAGCAGGCTGACCCCTAAGAAATTGAAGTCGGAAAATGGAAAGCGCTGATGCCGAAAAAAGCGTCTAAACAAACTGTGCTGGCCAACTTCCTCCAGGCTTTTTTCGCCGTCGTGCTGGGCAACGCCGCCTACTTCCTGCTCGCTCCCTCCCTGCACTTGCCGCGCCACCGGCCGTTCCAGCCGGATTGGGGCCTCATTGTGGATTTCTGGTTTTGCGCGGTCGCCTACGGCCTGATTCGCACCGCCAGAAAGTGGAAGTGAGGCAATCCAGCGGCCAGCAAGGCGCTTGCCTACGTTACTTTCGGAACCTTTGTCCTCGCTCTCGCTCCGTTACCATAACTCGTAAGCATGAACAAAATTGCAGTCCTGTACGATGCCGGCCAGGCCGTGCTCTCCACCTTTGATTTGGACGAGGTGTTGCAGCGCATTCTGGAGATCGCACACGACTATTTTCATCTGCGGAATGTGGCGATTCTGCTGCTGGACCAGCAGTCGCAGCAGCTCTGCGTCCGTTCGCAAATTGGCTGGGACGAAGGGCAGGATAAGATTCGATGGGCTCCGGGTGAAGGCATTACTGGCGCCGCAGCGAACAAAAAACAGCCGGTCTACGCCCCCGATGTCAGCAAAGATCCCCGCTATTTCTGCTCTTCGAAATCGACGCGCTCCGAGCTTGCCATCCCGCTCATGGTTTGCGATGAAGTGGTGGGCGTGCTCGATTGCCAAAGCGACATCGTCGACCACTTCGATTCCGAGACCATCGATTTACTCACGCTGTTCTCCACGCATGCCTCCATTGCGCTGCAAAACGCTCGCCTCTACTCGCTGGAGCAACAACGCGCCCGGCAACTGCAGGCGATCAATGCGATTGCCCAGCAAACCACCGCGGTTCTCGACCTCGAACAATTGCTGGATCGAGTTTGCGGGCTGATCCAAAACGCTTTCCGCGTTTCCCATGTATCGCTTTTTCTGCGCGAGGACCATGACCTGGTGCTGCGCGCTCATCACGGAACATTAACTCCGTGCATCCCCGAGGGCGGACGTTTCGCGGCGAATACTGAACCGTGGGCGAGCATTCTCAACGACAGTTGCACAACGATGGAGAGCGATCTTGGCCGGGTTCCGGCGAGCGCGAAGTTTTTTACTGAGACCGCATCGCGCATGTGCATTCCGCTGGTCTCGTTTGGACAAACACTGGGAGTGCTGGCGCTCGACAGCGCCAATCCCGATGCCTTTCGCGATGGCGATCAGCAGTCGCTGGAATCCGTGGCCGACATTTGCGCCACTGCCATTCAGAATGCGCACTATGTCGATCGGGTGAAGCAGCTCGCGTATCTGGATGGGCTTACCGGAATTTTCAACCGCAGGTTTTTCGAATTACGCATCCTGGAAGAAATTGAACGCGCCCGCCGCGGCGGAACTGGCATGGCCGTCATCATGGCCGACATCGATCAATTCAAACGGCTGAATGACGAGTTCGGACATGTGTTGGGAGATGAAGTCCTGCGCCAGGCCTCGTCGTTATTTCACCAGCAACTGCGGAAGGTGGATGTGGTGTGCCGCTACGGAGGCGAGGAATTCGGGATACTCCTGACGCAAGTGAATGCCACGCAGGCGATGGCGGTGGCGGAAAAGCTGCGAAAAATGGTGGAGGGCTGGCAGTTCCCCGGAGTGCCCCGCACGGTCACCATCAGCGCCGGCACTGCGGCGTTTCCTGAACATGGCACCACCCGCGATCAGTTGGTGAAGGCGGCAGACTCCGCACTCTACGCCGCAAAACAGTTTGGCCGGAATGCGGTGTGCCTGGCGAACGTGCCGCGAAGCGAGCCGGCAGATTCAGGATCCATTCGAACCAAGCTTGCCGCCAAGCGGCATTCCGGCCGCTAGACTGCGAGAGCTGGATTTAATCTTCAGTGGTCGAGATCTAGATCTCGACCCATTCTCCTTGTATCTGGTGCCGCAGGCGCTCCATCTGCTGATGCAATTTCCGTTTGCTCTTCTCCAGTTCCTCCCGCAACTGAGGCTCGATTTGCTGCTTCAATCTTTCCGCTTCAATTTTCATCTGCTTTTGCCGCGTACAGAGTGACGCCTGCGCCTCTGCTGTCTCCTTACTTTCTCGCTGCGCCCATTGCTCGGCTAGTTCCAGTTGCGGCTGAAGTTTTGCGATTTCGTTCTGCACTTCGCTGAGCTCTGCTTGCGTCTCCGCGTCCAGCATAGGCGCATCCCCGGATTCTTCGAACATCTCGCCGGAGTCCTTTCGATCCGGCAAAGTCAGCGTGAGGGTTTGTTCTTTCTTATCCCGGATCACCGCAACGCTTACCGGACCGCCGCTGTGGGTATGCAGCGCGTGCGTAAAGTCGCTGGTGTCGTGCACCGCTTGATCGCCCACGCGAATCACCACGTCGCCGGCACGCAGTCCGGCCTTATCGGCGCGGCTGCCTCGTTCCACCGACCGCACCAGAACTCCAATTCCGCTCTTCGCGCCAAAAAATTCGCACAGCTGCGGCGTCAGGTTCTCCACCATCAATCCGCTTCTCATCGAAGAATGTACATACACCACGCCGATATTCGGAACGTCAAAATCCGGCAGATTCGGGATGGGAGGAATGTTCGGGATCGGCGGAATTTGAATATCCCTGTCCCGCGAACCCATGTGAGCGAACTCCTTGCTGCGGTCTCCCAGTTGCACTTTGATCGTGAGTGGCTGGCCATCGCGGCTAAGCCCCAGCGAAACCACTCGTCCCGCTGGCGTTTCGTGAATGATGCGGTGCAGTTGCGTCTTGCTCTCGATCGGCGTCCCGTTCAGGCTCAGGATCACGTCGTGTTCCTTGATCCCGGCCTTCCCTGCCGGAGCATCCTGATCCACCATCGTCACTTCCACACCTTTTTCTTCTTTCAACTTCAAAACGTCAAGCCGGTCGGAGGTGATGTCTGCGATGTCAACCCCGAGGTACGCACTGGTTCCGGAATCTTCGCTGGGGATGCCAAAGGGCTGCGACGACCCGGGTTGCGACGAATTCGTTCCCCATCTCTGCGCCGCATGCGAAAGATTGAGAAGCAAAGGCAGCACCGCGAGTGCAGTCAAAATGTGTTTGCGCATAGCGAACCTCCCTTGGATTTTTCTTCCCGATCACGCGGTTCTTAAACTCGCGGAATGGTGCGCGGCTAGTTCGCCCGCTTGAACCATATATCGCCAGTCGTCGTGCGAACTTTCAAGACCGGCCCGCCGCCATTCAGCTTGCCCTCGGCATTCAGCATTCTCGGACCCCATTGATCGCCCTCGGCCGCCACGTGAATGTCGGCAAAGTCAGACGTAATGTGGTGCCCGTTGCCGAGGTCGACGCTCGCCCGCACCGAGAGCGCAACATCGGGCGCAATATAAACCGTGATGTCTCCCGCGGAAGTCTCCAGCCGCGAATCGCTGGGCGGAGCGTTCGTCTTCACAAACTTTACGACGATGCCTCCCGCGCCGGTCTCCACCCGGGCCGATGGAACTCCATAAAGTTCAATTCCGCCACCGCCCGTGCGGGCCTCAACATGCCCCTTCGCCGACGCGAGGTGAATGGTTCCTCCACCCGTCTGAATGTTCGCCGCCCCATCAATATCGCCGAGGTCGATGCTGCCGCCGCCGGTCTCCGCTTTAATTACTCCGTTGCACTGACGGACCGCAATCCCTCCTCCGCCCGTCTCGACGCTGGCTCCCTGCCCGGCCGAAATAATCTCGATGCTGCCGCCGCCGGTTTGCGCCGTCAGCTTGCCGTTCGCGCGATGCACTTCGATCGATCCACCCCCGGTGTGCAGACCAAGGTCGCCGTTGACCGTTCCCACGTCGATCGAACCGCCCCCGGTTTCGACACGCGCGCCCCCTCCAACGTCATCCAGATGCATGCTGCCGCCGCCACTTTGCGCTTCCACCCGGCCTGCCACTCCGGTCGTGTCAATGTTGCCGCCCTCGGTTTCGATCTTCACCAGTTCCGTGCCGCGGGGAACACTAATCATAAATTCGCTCGAGAACTTGTGCTTCGAGCCCGTATCCACGGTCAGTCGCGCCGGCCCCACTTTTATTCGATGGACGCCCTCCCACTCACCCACCACCCAAGCCGTGTCTCCTCTTACATAAGCGCTTACTTTGTAGGATTCGAATTGGTGCCGCGCATCCTGCTCCGAGGACGCTTGCGAACGCATGTGCAGCGTATAGTCGATGCCCGTGTGTTGTGCGCCTCGAACCACCACCGAGCCCATATCCAGCTTCACTCGCAGGTTCTTGACCCCGGCCAGCGAGCCCGATACGACCTGCGTCCACGCGTCCCCCTCCCTGGATAAATGGGTTTCCTGCGCCACTGACAGAGTCGACAGGATGGACAGCACAGTCAGAAGGCCGGCGAATTTTGGCGAATGTTTCAAACAAATCCCTTCAA